>Ga0157364_1003382_pt1 | contig 15438 bp, 7 predicted proteins | sample AttsexASBM2_FD_111476 | JGI IMG/M metagenome (GOLD analysis project Ga0157364, IMG submission 111476) | Fungus gardens microbial communities from leaf cutter ant in Ribeirão Preto, State of São Paulo, Brazil - Atta sexdens ASBM2 | ecosystem: Host-associated > Fungi > Mycelium > Unclassified ...
ATCAATTTATTAAAACATTCATACACGTATTTTTAATTAATCAAAATATTTAATTAATAAATATTTTAAACATATAATTATCCTTTTAAATATTTTTTTACAGGTTAATGGAAAGATTGCCTATGCCAGTCAAGAACCGTGGCTTTTTGCAGGTTCGGTGAGACAAAATATTCTATTCGGAAGAAAGATGGATCAGGTTCGATATGATCGCGTGACTAAAGTGTGTCAGTTAAAGAAGGATTTCAGTCTGCTGCCTTATGGTGATAAGACGATTGTAGGCGAGAGAGGTATCAGTCTTTCCGGTGGTCAGCGTGCAAGGTTGGTTTTACAGAATATCTTGATAAAATATGCAGGATACATTCATATTTTAAATTTTGATTCATAATCTCAGAGATTTTCTTTTAATTTTTTAATCGTATTTTTTACATGATTTTTATTGATTTTTTTATTGATAAGTAATATTTTACTTTAACTTGTTAATTTAATTTTTTATTATAATTATTATCTTGTGATTATTTTAGTAAATATTTTTTATTCAAATAAAACTAATTTTATGAAGTATTTTTTTTTTAAGATTTTGCGTTGGATATATAGTTATGAAATATATTAATTATAATATACTAATTATATTGATGAGATGCTAATAATTGACAGAATAAATTTAGCGAGAGCTGTTTACGCTGATGCCGATATATTCCTCATGGATGATCCTTTGAGCGCCGTGGACGCCCATGTGGGCAAACACATGTTTGATGAATGCATCGATAAATACTTACGAGGCAAGACTCGGATTCTCGTCACTCATCAATTACAATATCTTCGCGACGTCGATAGAATTATCGTTCTTAAGGACGGAACTATTCAGGCTGAAGGGTATGAATGATTTTATTGCACTTTCTATCTTTTAAATTTGTGTCTTATTGTAATCAATAATTACAATTTCTTTGTTGAAATAAGATTACAATGACATTGAGAATACATAAATATTTTGCACCGTTTATTTATAAATAAGTTCTTAACTTCGTGATTAAATCCTTTATTTTTTTTAATTGAAAACGATAATGTGGAATTAAAAATATAATTAGTAGACTGGAGAGAAAAAATTATCTTGAGAGTTTTTTTATCATTATATGTATAATCGATTATACTTTCGAGAACAATAGATTTGATCACTTCGGCTTATCTTCCTGATTATACGACAAAATGATTCTATTTTAAGTCTTTACTTTAATCATCTATTAACGTATCAATCATTATCTTTCAACAACACAAAAATCAATATTGACACGAAACGTTCAATGCCCTGTGATCGAGTCAAAACAAATCTTCCATTATTTTTAGAAATCTTCCATTATTTACTCGCAAGTTCAAGCTAATATTTAAACTCACTTCTATTGTTTTATATGAGTTTTATTTTCTGTTTTTTTTTATTTTCTCAGCACTTATGATGAGCTGGGATCTATGGGAGTGGACTTTGGTCGATTGTTGGAAAATCAAACAAAAACGGAGAAATCTTCTCATCCCCCCTCAGCTCCCGTTAGTCGTAGTAATTCGCGCACTGCCAGTATCTCATCATTAAGTTCTTTTATGACGAATGATACTTCGAAACAGGAACCTGATGAAGTAATTAGAACACATTTTCTAACTTATTTTCTGAAGTAATAATATGAATCTTATTAAATTAATATTGTAATTTAAGATAGTTGCAAAAGCACATTTTAAGTTGCAGCAAAATATTAGTTTAGATATTCTGATAAACTAGATTTTAACATATTAGAAAAACTATCACTATCGATAATTAACAATTAAATAACGAGTTTCATTTTTAAGTACGCATATATCTAAAAAAACCAAGCATCTTACATTTTTATTATTAAAATAACTTTAGATTTTAACGCTAAATTAATTAGTAACATAATCGTTAATTTTAGGTGGCTGAGACGCGAACTGTAGGCACTGTTTCTGGCGAAGTATATACGAGTTACTTACGCGCTGGCGGGAATTGGTGCGTTATATCCATAGTGACTATGCTTTGTATATTGACACAATTAGCGGCTAGCAGCGGTGACTTTTTTCTCGCGCAATGGGTTAATATAGAGGAACATTATGTAAGTGCTTCACTATGCTAAAACAATCTTTTAATTGAGATGTAATCCATTTTGCTAAAAGACTCGAGAAATATCTCGAAAAGTATATTTTAATATTTTTATTTTAAGTTCAAAATAGATTATTACATTTTTTATGAACTAATTACATATATGAAGCAAATACATGCTTATTACTGTTATAATAGAAATACACTTATTATGTAGTTATTATATCTCTTAATCCCAATTTTACTCAAAATTGTTCTTAAAAAATATGTCTTGACTTAAATAAAAAATTTAAATAAGAAACGATTATTGTTTAAAAGATATTCAAATTCTATATAATTCTATATAAGATATTCAAATTCTGTAATTTAATTTCAGAATTAAAGCAGAAGTTTGATGCTTTAAAATGAATGAGAGATCTCATGAAAGTGATCTCCGTAGAAAAGTTAAATAGAAACATGAATTTTATGTCAAACTTAAAATCGGAAAGAAAATTACAATCCTAATTACAATCATATCATATTTAATTATGTTTCATTAATTGTATAACATTATAGATGAACCAAACGGATGATGGTGTTGTGGAAGATTCAAGAAGTCCCCTCACTCGCATGCAGTGTATCTACATTTTCAGCGGCCTAACTGTGCTCACAATCTGTATTACTCTGATTCGCTCATGGGCTTTCTTCTGGACATGTATGCGAGCCTCAATGCGTTTGCACGATCATATGTTCCGCAGCATCAATCGCGCCACTATGCGATTCTTCAACACCAATACATCGGGACGTGTGCTCAATCGTTTCTCGAAAGATGTAGGAGCCGTTGACGAGATGCTTCCAACTGCTCTTATCGATTGTCTTCAAATCGGATTAGCGCTGTTGGGCATCATCGTTGTGGTAGCTATCGCGAACACGTGGCTGTTAATACCCACAACGTTAGTCGGCATTGTCTTTTATTACCTGAGAATCTTCTACCTGGCCACCAGTCGCAGTGTGAAACGTCTTGAAGGCATCAGTGAGTATCTTGAGCTTGTTTTTCGGTGGAATAATATGGTTTCCTCGATAGAATAAGATTGCAGATTGAATTTAATCAATTATTAATCTCATTGAATTGATAAATTTAAATTCTTCGGTAAACTGAATAGTATAAAATAGTGAATAAATAGTAAAATAGTGATAGTGAATAATATAAAAATTTCTAATTTTTCTCAGCCCGCTCGCCGGTTTTCGCTCATCTGAGCGCGACTCTTCAAGGGTTACCAACAATCCGCGCGTTTGGGGCGGAAGCGATCCTCACGAAGGAGTTTGATAATCACCAGGATCTCCATTCGTCCGCGTGGTACATCTTCATCGCGTCTTCGCGTGCTTTCGGTTTCTGGCTGGATGTTTTCTGTGTGCTGTATATTATGTTAGTCACACTGAGCTTTCTCGTGCTAGACAACTACAGTCGAGGTTCAATGGATGGCGGATTTGTAGGCCTAGCGATTACACAGAGTATCGGTCTCACCGGCATGTTCCAATGGGGCATGCGCCAGAGTGCCGAATTGGAAAACCAGATGACCTCGGTGGAGCGTATTCTTGAATATAGGTATTCGCTTATGGATATATATCTTATATCTCTGCTATAGTATTTGTATTACTTAGCATCTTTATTAATCTTCTTTATTAATCTTAGCATTATCTTTGTTTTATCTTATTGAAATATCAATTATCTTTATTTCATATATTAGATTAAGATTCAGGAAAAATTAGGAATATAGAATTTTTCTAAACATTTTGCTCTTCGATTGTTAAATAACATCGTTAATGTTTCTCGTTTTAATTCTTTTCCAGCAAAGTGGATAGTGAGCCTTCTCTCGAGAGTGCCCCTGATAAAAAACCTAAATCCGAATGGCCGCAGAAAGGCAAGATCGAGTTCAAGAACGTATTCCTGCGCTACGCGCCGTTAGAGCCGCCAGTGCTCAGAAATCTCTGCTTTGTCGTTCTTCCTCAGGAGAAAATCGGCATCGTCGGTAGGACCGGCGCAGGCAAGTCATCCTTGATCCAGGCTCTCTTCCGCCTGGCTGACGTGGATGGTTTGATTGAGATTGACGCAATCGACACGAGTCAGATCGGCTTACATGATCTCCGTTGCAAGATCAGCATTATTCCGCAGGAACCATTCTTATTCTCCGGCAGTCTGAGACGGAACCTCGATCCGTTCGATTTGTATCCAGACGAACCCCTGTGGCGAGCCCTTGAGGAGGTCGAGTTGAAGGAAATAGGCTTGGAGGCCCACATCAATGAGGGTGGCTCCAATCTCAGCGTTGGTCAGCGGCAGTTGGTCTGCCTGGCGCGCGCTATTGTAAGGAATAATCCGATACTTGTGTTAGACGAAGCAACCGCGAATGTGGATCCGCGAACAGACGAACTCATTCAAACAACTATCAGGAAGAAATTCGAGAAATGTACGGTACTAACAATTGCCCACCGACTCAACACCGTTATGGACAGCGATCGCATATTAGTGATGGACGCTGGCAACGTTGTAGTGAGTTTTTTTTTAATAATTTTGCCTTTTTGTATTTTTTGGTTGAAATGGACCAATGAATGAATTTAAGTAGTGAAGTAAGATCGTGAAATCTTTCTTTGTTTTTGTGATTGTGGCGAATTATTACAATTATGAATTTATCAGTCATTTTTGTGATACTATTTTTTTTATTTTATACTATTTTTTCTGATTAAAATATTTATTTGATTTGAGATCTTTTAAAATAACATAAATTATATATAAATGTACTATTTTATTTTTTGACTTTTATTGATAATTTATTGATAAATTAATTTTTTTAATCATTTTTGTAGTGTTTTATTAAAAATAAATTTGTTTGAATAAATCACTTATCTGCTAAACTTACAAAATACTATGACTAGTAATGATTTTCTTTTTCAAAGTGTTCATAGCATCTATTTTTGTGCGAGATAAACCGATAAGAATGACGATTTTATCATCTCTGATACTGTTCCGTAAATGTTTTATATTCGACATAAATCAAACTGTATAGCTTTGTAACGAGAGCAGATCATAAATCGCAAGATTTCTTTTCAAATGCATACTTTTATGTGTACAGGAATTCGATCATCCCCACATGTTGCTGCAGAAGGAGTCGGGCTACCTGAAGAGCATGGTACAAGAAACCGGCACGGCGATGGCGGAGGCTCTGGCCGGCGTCGCCCGCAACTGTTATCAGAATCGCGGATTTATGGCGCTTTGATGCATTCACGGTGTTAAGTAATTTCTCGTAATTGTGTCTAACAGACACCGTAATAGGCCTTTTACAATAAGCCATTAGTCATAAATCAGAAGAATAGCGACTATAATTGATCAATTTTTAGCTTCTGATTTATGACTAATGGCTTATTGTAGAAGATCCACAATAAGTCGCTAGGTTCCGTTTTTTGCGAGCAGTTCTTAGGCAAAATTCTTGGAATTTGAAAATAAGAAGAATGGAACGCAGATGAAATTCAGTCTTAGAATTTAGAATTTACAGTCATCGATGTTTACTCTCTTGTATTATCTCCGTCTTCTATATTCTGTTCGTATTTCATTCTTCCATATATCCATATATCCATATATCACAGTTTTCTAGATTCTTTAATTAGAATTATCCTTGAATGGAAATGTAAAGAATTGTAAATGGTAATCTAAAGCAAGTATATGAAGATGTTATAGAGATAGGAAAAAATTTGACACGTTAGGATTTAGATTACTCCAATGCAAATGCAATTTAAAATTAATTAAGTGTGTTAATTAAGAAATGTAAAATCTAAGAACGTGTGTGATCAAAATTATCATTTGATCAAAATTAAATTACAAATCAAAATTCCAGGGAGCTAATTAGAAGAATTCGGAGATTTAAGGGAACCGAGAACTCGGGGAATGCCGAAAGAATACGCAGAAGTGGCAAAATTTTTGTCGGCGAAATAATGAATTAATAATTTGCTGCAAGAGTTCCGTCTAGCTGGTCTTTTCATTTTAATAATCGTGAATTTTCTGCCGCCTCGATATAATGACGCGCGATTATCACTAGTGCAGGCCATTGCAATGAGCAATTAAGAAATCAGTATAGTTCGCGTGGATCGCGACACAACCTTAGTTACCATAGTATTATTACGTAATTTTGTATGATCTAAATATTTCATCAGAAAGGATGAAGCTTAACCCGTTTGCTCACCGATATTTCTTATCAGCAAACTGCCATAAACGCTTTAGGGAAGAATTTTTTTATATATACATTTGTATATATATATATATATATATATTTTTTTTAGAAGTAAATTTGTTACAGAAATCTTGCAAATCAAATATTAGCGCATAGATGAAAGAGATAATAACAGAAATATGTGTGGGAAAAAATAATGAATGTGAATGTGGAGAGAATAAATTATAAGTCTCATGCTCTTTCTCGAAATACAAGATTCTAAGAATTAAAGTTCTAAGAAATAAAAAACCAAATTATCTCCGATTCACAGCAATTTAAAGACCATAAATTTTGATATCGCTTTAGTGATCTTGAGGCTCTAGACTTGATTCAAAAAAATTTAAGATGTGATTTAGTTGATTTCGATCTTGAAGAAATTATTCTCAAGGATGTAACAGCTACAGTCGGTGAATTAACGGGTCAAGAGATTTGTACTTAGCGTATAGATAATGCAGAAAGAAGACTTTTTATATAATATATTTTGATCAATACGTATAAAGAGTATTTGGAAAAAAAACCAATTACTGCAGGTCCATAATTCGTATATTCGTATATTCTTATATTTGCCTCACTTTACCGAGGCCGTTTGTATTTGTGATTTTGCAAGAATTTTACAATGTTCCTCCTATCGTACTGGTGCTATAAGTACAAGGAAGACCAAAAAGTAAAAGGTGCCTCTAGAATTTAAAACTGAAATACTTAAATGCGAAGCGTGCATTACGACATTATTTTCTATTATTGTTCTCTTATTATTGTATCCTTATGAATAAAATAGCAAAGCGCAGTGTACTCAATTTTTGTGTAAATGCAGGATTATAAAGTAATTAAATTAAAGTACTTAATGCCTTTTTAGAAGATCCTGTTTTATATATTCGAAAATTTTTGCCAGGCCTAAAAAGTAACAAGCGAGTGTCCCCAATCGATTGATTGTTACGAAAATATCTTCGGAACAAATGAAGAAATCATTTTCAATTCTTCGCGAACCAAGCGGAAAATCAACAAGATCATCAATATGGCTCTTTAATTTTTAACACTGATGCTTAAATATTCAGTAATTTCAATGTTTTAAGTTAATCTTTTATTTGGAGTCTTTTATTCATATCTATAATACGTATTTTTCGTAATCTTTAAATGTATATTTTTTTAATCCCTTAATGAATAAAAATCATTGTTTGGAAATCTAAATCTTTAATGAGGAACCTTTGATTTTCCAAAAATAATATTATTACATTAATTATATCAAATCATTATATAATTTGTTATTATATCAAATAAGTGAAGGCAACTGGATCGATCTGAGACACTCCATGTAAATCAAAATTGCCTCGTGCTCAGATTTTGATCTATTTTCTGTCATTTGTAGTCACCTCAATAACTTTAAGTAATCGTTTCAACTGTAGCATATAATATGTAGCATATAATTTTTAAAGGATGTTTTTAAACTCACTCCCTTAATGGAAAAATTTTGTTGAAATTATTCCATGTTTTAGAACATTTTTTAACAAAAATTCAGCATTTCAGCAAAATTTCAGCAAAAATTTCAACTAATTTTCAGCAATTTTTCGTTGAAATGTTCAAAACGTGGAATAATTTCAGCGAAGTTTTTTTCAACAGAATCACTGAAGCATTGATCACTTTGTAATACAATTATATTGTTATAAATATTGTTATTATTGTACTACGATATACAAATATATATTGTACGGTGTAGTATGATTACACGTATGAGTTACACGACAGGGTACAATATGTATTATTACTATGATATACAATAAATTGTATACAATATAGTGCGATTATACATATATTATTATACTACGATACAAATATGCAGCGTATTTGATTTAAGTGTATGGACTTAAATAATAGATAGTTTAAATAATAGATTTATTTAAGAACTTTTTCGATTAAAAATTATTTTGTTTAAGAAAATTTCATATTTAATTTTTTTATTTGAACAAAAATTTTAAATTATAAAAAAAATTATCTAGTTTTATTTTGTAAAATACTTTTTTATATAGAGTTTTTTAATTTTTTAATTGAAATAATATATCTATTTTATTACGGTTTTATGATGATAACTACCGAAAATTATATTTTATATAGTATTTAATTAGTCATAAAGAATCTTATAAAACTGTAATAAAATAAATATATTATTCCATTAAAGAAATAAATCTCATTAAAAAGCATTGAAAAAAAAATTTAAAATGTTTGTGTAAGTCATTATGAAATTAAAAAAAAAAAATAACGTAATCGAAAAAATATTTTGTGATTATTATTCTAAAAATATCAAGTATATACAATTGAATCAAACTCACTATATATTGTGCTTTAATATTATTTCAATAGATATTAATTTTATGAAACTGATAATATATTAATAGTAGAAAAAAGATTAAGGAAGCACGAGCGCGATTTGTGACGAATTCCAAGGTACATATTCCGTATATTACACGAAACGCAATCGTGTTGTAATCGTCATTGTCAATATTTATTATGTATTTAGTATTATGTATTATGTATTTAGTAGATATGTAGGTATGTTGTACTTATAGATAAAAAAAACAAATTAGAGTACCTTACATACAAGTGCCTACATTATGTAATGTAATCATTGTAAACAAATTAGATATAAATGATTATTTATGTAACTACTACTCGTTATATATATATATATATATATATATATATATTTTTTTTTCCCTCTACTTTTCTTTTTTAAGATTCCTCTTTCCTGAGTACTCACTTCAGCCATATTAAATCATCATGAGCGAGAAATGATATATTGATTTTTCTTGCATGCTATTTGTAAATAAAAACAATTTGAATAAAATAGAATAATGAAAATAGTCGAATAATAATTCGTGAAATGAATAAGCTCAGTTTTGAATAAAAATTAGTAAACGTACTTTACGATTATTTGCCTTTATGATATTGCCTTTTACGATTATTTGCTATCAAGGAGGATAATGATTATCCTTAATATCGCAACATGTGTTTCGCTATAAATAATTAAGATGTTTGCACATTGTTATTCGCATCATCAAATAAACGATGCAGTCAATCAGACACGCATAATACAAACTGGGATAAATATTTCTAATTATCTAGATAAGATGAAGTTATTGGTAAAAATATTTCAAAAATGAATATAAAGTTCAACGAAATATTTTATTGAAATCAATATTTCATTGAAATTTCATTACAATTTTTTCATCAGAAATTCTTTTTAATTGTAACATACATCGATCACATGATTAATATGTAATACACTGTATGTACACGATACTACGATAATATACGAAAGAGAGAGACAGCCTCGTAAGTCACAGTAAATTATCACAGTTCAACCATTTTTTAAAATAGAGGGAATAGATTATTCCGGTATTTTCCAGTATGTATGAGTTCAAGTCTGTTTTTCATGCAGCAGTTGTCCCTGTTTTTCATAACATAATAGTAACGTTCAATAATTTGTAACTTGTGTGTCGAGTAGGAAAATAGATTTTTCAGATTTAATTACAATTACCATCGAGCACCACGAAACATGCGTGCTGATAAACGATATTAAAGATCTATAGCTTTATTCATTATAACGTAATATAGATAAGATATTGCAATTTTATCATATCTAATCTTTCTCTAAGAGAGAAGGAGAGACGACAGCGAGAATTATGTGGCGGTTGCTTTACGATACGCAATATTATAATAGTTCCCGCTGAGATCTCTTCGCTGTATTCTTAATTCTTTTTATCTCTCCGCAAAAAACGTCGTCGAATGTAATTGCGGCGTGTGTGCACGATACGTGAGATGTATGTGTAAATTGAAGGTCCATTGTAACTTTGCAGAAAAGATTTCTGTGAAACAACGTCATGGATGGAAAAGTGTACACCGAAAAAGTCGAAAATCCCAGAGCGAAGGCGAACATCTTCAGCATCTTGACGTTCTCGTAAGTATTTTTAAAGCAAACAGCGAGTATGACTCGAGATCGATTAAAAGAGATAAAATTGAGAGAAGTGGCTCATGGAAGAGTCCAATAACTACAATGTCCGGGCTACAATGACTTGATATATACTATGTAACATAAGGTTTAATTTTTTTCCGATCTAATCGTATAAACAACTATTCTTATTTTTTAAATAAAAATTCTTTATTTCAATATATTTTTAAAATAAAAAAAGAGATTAACGGAGATTAATTCTTCACCATTGATCGATTTTTTTCAACGCTATCGAACTTCAATTTTGAAAAGAAAAATATATCATTAGAAGCCAAGTCGATGCTAGTGATTAAATAAAAAACAAGAACTTAAAATATTTTTAATGATGTACAAAAATTAATTCATCTTTCTAAAAAATATATTTAATGTATTTCTTGGGATAGATTGATAATAGAAGTTAAAAATTAGAACTTCTTCAACGTGAAAAGTTAAATATACTTGCACGCTGTCCGAAATATCTGCTACAAGAATGGAGCAGAAGCATTTGCTTCTACTTGACCTTGGCGAACAATTTTTCATGTATAAATATTTCATGTATAAATATTTATACATGTTCATGTATATTTATATATATTTATATATATAATATTTATAATATTCATGTATAAAATATTTAATATTTATTTCCGCGGAGTTGAGCTCAGGCTGTGAAAAGAATGAATCAGAAAAATTCACAAAACTCTCTAATAACATATATATATATATATATATATATATATACGTGTTTGATTTAATCTGGGTATACATGTTACCAAAATCCGGACAACATCGAACAATTTCTTTAAACAAAATGTTTTTAATAAAAAATTAAATATTACAAAAATCCTACATGACACTTGGGGGATCCCTATAAAGCACAATTATTCGATATATCCCCCATTAGTTTGAATGACTTCTATTCTCGGTCTGAAGCGTTTGCACGGTATAATATAACACTGTCCATGCCCACAAATGCGGTCCTTAATGACGTCACGTTGGGATGCCGAGATTTGTTTGTGACCCTTTCAATTACGCTCCATAGTAGTCCAAGGGATTTAAATCTGGGCTGTTGGGAGGCCAGAATGGGAGCCGAGGCGAGCAACTCGACTTGTTCTGGCAATCTCAGAGAGCATCTGTCGTATCTTTAACGTGTACGATATCGAAGTTCCTCCTTGATAATTCGACGCATTGTTGGCTCGCTTACACCAATAATTGATGCTAATTTTCGCAACGATTACCCTGGGTCATCCGAAATCAGCGCTTGAGCCCTTTCAATGACTGCGAGAATCCTCGCGGTGCGTTGTTTCGAGTGACTCTTCCTTCCTAGCATACTGGAACCTTCATTAGACTGTTCTAAAACCATATATTTTGCCATAACGTCATAAATGGTTGATCTCGGGTATCCGAGATCCGAATTATTTCCGTTGTTGAGCGCCCAGCGCGGAGGCCTTCGATGATCGCGGCTCTTCGATTATACTCCGCGCTGTTTCAACATCGCGGCCATTTTAAGAATATGACTGTTTATTAGAAGCATCAGGCTTTCTCGGAAACGCCAACAACAATCTCTGGCAGAGGCACAATATTATAAGGCGGAAAATTTAAATTGAAATTTGTCCGGATTTTGGTGCATCTTGTATATTATAGAATTATTCCGTCTTGCTTAGAAAATACAATTAAAAAATCTAGGAAATAATTGAATAATTCCGATCGGAATTCATTCTCTCTAAACTTATGTAGAGTGAAATATTTTTATAGATTAAAAATTTAGCCATTTTTTTCAAGATTGGTTAAATTCATTCTTTAGAGTGAGATTCTATTAATTTCTAATTTTCTACGAATGCTTAATCATTCAAGGGATTGATATGAAGGGATTAGTATTATTTTGCGCTTTGATTACAATGCACTTTCCGGAAAAAAACGGTAATCGACGACAAACAAACAGATAAGAAATAAATGTATACGTTTTGTTGTCTCACCTGTATTAGTAAAGCAGATCTTGGATAAACGAACAATATCACGATTTATTGGAAATCGCTGATATGAGTCAATAAATAATATCAGAATTATCTTGTATATCGCTTTATAAATAAGTAGTTTCTTAAGTTTATTTTCACACTTGACGTTATTCTAATATTTGCATGTCGCTCATTTGTCATAAGAATGATAGATACAATTAAAAACCTGAAAAAAAAACAAGAATATAAAAGGAAGAAAAAATTTACTTTAAATTAAATGAAATACTTTTATTTCTCTTAATAAATTACATCAAAATTACATTTCAAAATTAATATTACAAAATTTTACTTGTTTAAAACATTCAAAGTTTGAACAATAATAATAGTAATAATAATAATAATAATAATAATAATAATAATAATAATAATAATAATAATAGTTTCCCAAAAAAAGAGTTCGAACTTCGAATTCTTTTTCTGGAAAACTATTTTTTTTTAATTGTGTTGTAGCAAATAAACGATATGTTTTATCTTTCCAATTTTATTTGGTATAGATATAACGCTGAAATCAAATATAGCTAATTGAATGATTTTCATTAAGTTCCCCATGTCTTCTTATTCTCGAAGGGAAAATTGTTGATTTAAATTCATAGATCTGTTGTCGTTAGTCGCATCTCTTTCGTCAAATTACTTAGGATTATTTTTATGAAATTTAACAACTTTTTAGTATATTTAATAAATATTAAAAAACATTTTCATATATTAATTATTGTATAATTGTATAATGTTATTTTGCATTCCTTATTAATCAGTAATATTTAATAACGTACAATTTTTTGTGTATTGCCCGATTTTAATTTTCTAAATTTGTAGAAATATATCTTGACATCGAGTTTTCCAGAAAAAAATTCTTTTCGATTATATTACTTTAAACTTTAATTGATTGCGTTAATTTTAAACGTGGTTTTTATAGATTTAGAAATAGAAAGAAAGATATAGATTAATTTTGCATAATAATATGTAAAGCGATATAATATCTTGAAAAATAGCGGAAGAAATTAAGCATTTCAGCGAAAGAAACTTAGAAATTAGACAAATTGCGGATGGTTCATACGAGTAAAACATGCTTTGCTTTTCTTCTTCGCAGTTGGATCCTACGCATTTTCTGGGTGGGTTATCGCCGAGATCTTGAAGTAACTGATTTGTACACCCCGCTTAAAGAACATACAAGTGGTATTCTTGGTGTTAAAATAGCGAAGGCCTGGGAGAAAGAATGCGAGGCGTATCAGCATCGGCTGGAGCAGGTCGCGAAAAGCGGGTCGCAGAAGAAGGTCAAAGAGCCCAGCTTGTTGAAAATCCTCATCGAGTGTTTCGGCTTCCAGACCTTATTATATGGGATCTTTATGGCCGTTATGGACATTTTGCTTAGGTATAATCAAGCTTTGATGCATTTTTTATGTCTTTAATGTTAAAATGGCGTCAAAATGACCTTAGCTTATTTGCTGGGAATCTCCCTTATTTCTCACCCAGAAATTCTCTTGAAGAATCTCTTTTCAGAGTTTTCAAATTTTTATATTTCTTGTGTTGACTAGTATAAAAAAAGTAGTATCTTGACTAATATAAACTGACAATTTAATTCTGCGGAATTAAATCTACCATCAAACGACTTTTATCTATCAACATGATGTCTATTAACATAATTTTCACAGTATTTTTTTAATCGTGTGTGAATAAATATTTAACCAAAGTAAAGATCTAATTAAATGAATGATATGTATGGAATTAAAAGAAAATAAAAATTCATGAAATTATAATTGCAATTAGTAATTATGAAATTATTAAATTAAAAGCAAATTAAAATTCATTAATAAAATTCATTTTTATTAAATAATTTCCATTGTAGTTTCTTCTTTATATAAATTTTTAAACTATCTTCTATTTTACGTACTCTAAAGTTAAATGTTTTCTAAAATTATTCACAATCAACTTCCATTTATTATTTGTTCAACTTAAATTTGATAAAAACCGTAATTAAAATGTGGAATTCCCATTTTTGTAGAAACTTTTACTTATAGTATGTTTGCCTGATGCATTTACATCAACAGCTTGATCCAATCTCATCTACAAAATCTTCAAGATCTAATTAATAATTATATTAAATGATTATCTAAATAAGTGATTTCTGAAATCTCTCATATGACAGGGTGCTGCAACCATTACTGTTGGGTCAGATGTTACTTTACTTTAACACCACGGACGTCGACAAGTCCTACGCGTATGGATACGCCGTCGGAGTCATTTTGTGCTCCGCTCTTAACGTGTTCGTTATCCATCCGTACACGATAGGTATGTTGCACATGGGCATGAAAGTCCGCGTGGCCTGCTGTTCACTAATCTATCGCAAGACGTTGAAGCTGACCAAAACCGCGCTGGGCGAGACTACAATCGGCCAGGCAGTCAATTTGCTGTCTAATGATGTTAACAGATTCGATATCAGTATCATATTTCTCCATTATCTGTGGCTCGGGCCTTTGGAAACCATCATCATGACGTACGTAATGTATGACGTGATCGACGTCGGAGTATCGTCTATCATCGGTGTCGCTTTTTTGTTGATGTTCATCCCTTTACAAGGTGAGAAAAATCTCTGTTTTGATTGTTTTTGATGATAAAAGTATCAAACGCTTGAGTTAAAAGTGATATGTGTGTTTTTTGTCAGCAAAGTTCAGAAATGTTTAAATTAGAAATAATTTCGCTAAATCGAATTTCGAAAATCATTTTTTCGCTTTGGTTAAAAATTAAAAAAAAATTTCTTTGAAAATAATTACTTTTAAAATATATTGATGCAAATAGAAATAATTCTATTGGCTGCAGATTTGAAAATAATTTCATTAGACCATCAAAATAATTTTGTTGGAAATTCAAATTGATTGCTAAAATATCAATATTTTTTTACAGGATTACTTATCACTTTTTAATTTCTAACATAATTATTTTGATCCAATAAAATTATTTTCAGATTTGTATCTAGAAAAATTTTAAATTCTTCAGCAAATTGTTTCCGCGTGCTTATTGAAAATATTGTGACACTGCAATGTATTAAAAAAATATTATTTTAATTTACGAAAATAACTATTTTTTAACTATTTAATATATTATAATATTATTGAA
>Ga0157364_1003383_pt1 | contig 15436 bp, 6 predicted proteins | sample AttsexASBM2_FD_111476 | JGI IMG/M metagenome (GOLD analysis project Ga0157364, IMG submission 111476) | Fungus gardens microbial communities from leaf cutter ant in Ribeirão Preto, State of São Paulo, Brazil - Atta sexdens ASBM2 | ecosystem: Host-associated > Fungi > Mycelium > Unclassified ...
ACATTTTCAATCGAGAATAACTTTATGATGCAGACACAAATCGACTAATATTTCTATGGGGTTATGTTGACAGATGCCCAAGTTTATTGTATGACGTCTATGATCTATTTATTTCGACCATCATTTACCGCTAAAGCCATCTATAGGAAAACGGCGGAAGCAAAGTTGTACACCTAATAAAAAGATACGTAACATCATTCTATTCGAAATATTTGATGATTTGACATGACCGCGTCAATTATTAAAATTAAATATTTAAGATAATTAATATTTTTGTGTATATTTATCTCAGAACTTTGATTACATGCCGATTATGTTCAAACTTGCAACAATCTGAGATACTAATAATCTTCCTCAAATTAAATTAAAATTTGTAAAGAACTTATTGCAAAAAGTATTTTTATCTGTATGGAACGGTACTCTGAGGACGCTATGACATGGTATAGCATGGTCCGAATTCAATTCTCGACCTAGGTAATATTTTTTGCAATAAATTTTTTACAGGTTTTAATATAATTTCGGGGAATTGTTAGTATCTCAGATTAATTAAATTACAAGTTCGAAAGTAATTGGCGCGCAATCATCAGTTCTGAAATATAATATATTTATCAATACATCATCTTTAAAATACATATATGTATTTAAATATACAATACATATATATATTTCAAATACATAATATATCAATTTATAATACATATTGATATATTAGGTGTGGGAAAAAGTTCGTGGCATTTTCTTAATGCCATCTAACGGGAAAAATATTGTGACTGTATGCTTTTTATTATTTATAAATTTTATATGATTTGAATAAGAAAGAATTTTTAGAAAAGTTCATATAAAAGTATGAAAACGTAAAGTAGGAGTACAAATTAGTTCAATCCGTTTTTTTGTGCATTTATTTCAAAACAAAATGAATGAATAGATCAATTAAAGTATTATCCATCGCTGCCTACTACTTTTTCCCATCTCTCAGGCAATTTTCGAATTCCATCTCGAAAAAATGACTCGTCTTTAGAGGCAGTCCAATTTTGGAGCCAATTTTCGATTTCTGCGAAAGAAGTGAACCAGTAACTTGCTGCATCCTTCGGAACAACCATTAATCAGAAGGAGCAATGTCCGGAGAATACAGCGGGTGCGATAAAACATCCCATTTGAGCGTTTCCAAATATTTTTTTACGATTTTAGCGACATGAGGCCGAGTGTTGTTATGAAGAAGAATAACTTTATGTCTTTGTTCGTATTCCGGCCTTTTTTCTCGCAATGCACGGCTCAAACGAATCAATTGTAACCGATACTGATCGTCCGGAATCGCCAGGTTTCAGCAGCTCATAATAAACAAGACTCTTTTGGTTCCACCAGATACAGAGCATGATCTTCGAACATGAATATTCGGACGTGGTGTTGATGTTGAGATCGATGGCAACGATTGACCGGGCTTAGCGTAATATTTTTTTTTCTTGGGGCTTGTCGTAGAATATCCACTTCTCATCTCCAGTCAATCCGATGCAAAAAACCTTTTCTCTGTTGTCTTTGAATCAGCTGTTCGCAAGTGAAAAATCGCCTTTCAACATTTCTCGGTTTCAATTCATAAGATACCCAATTTCCTTATTTTTGAATCATTCCCATGGCTCTCAATCGTATAGAAATCGGCTTGTTGAATTAATCCCAATGATTCTGTAAGCTCCTCTTGCGTTTGACTCTGATCTTCTTCGAGTAATGCCTCTAATTCTTTGTCTTCGAATTTTTTTGGCTGTCCCGAGCGAGGCTTGTTTTCAACGCTGAAATCTCCTTGAAACGTCGAAACCATTCCCTACATGATTTATCAGTTGGAGCAGTGACATCATAAACTTCGACAAGCATTCGATGGGCTTCAGCCGCACTTTTCTTCCAATTAAAGCAGAAAATCAAAACCTGCCGCAAATGCTGCTTGATTAACACAAAATTCAACATCTCAAACACAGTAAAAATCAAGGTTTTTGTGTGGAAACTCAAAGCGATATAAACTGAATATTATTAGCAGATGTTTAACCTCTCTGAAACCGCCAAAATCAGTTGTCACTATGAACATTCACAACAGCTGGAGCTATTTTTAAGGAAACGGACCGAACTAATTTGTACTCCCAAATCCAAAATTTGAAATACCTTTGGCAAACAATATATGTTATGAATGTTGATTCGACGTCTTTTTATAAAAAAACACAAATTATTTTCTACATAATTTTTGTTTTTATAGTAGAAAATTTACGCATGCGTTCATACGAGAAAGCAATATCTCTTTAAAGCAGAGAATTTGTGTTTTTAAAGCAAATAAATACCCAATCAAATAATTGAAGCAGAAAATATTTATTCCAGCCTTACATGTTCCTCTATACCATCGATGTGATAGATTTTCTAACTTGAATAATCATCAATTTTAACGATTAATACCTTAGTCCATGTGGCAGAGCGATACTTATGCTCATTTCTACCAATGTAGATTAATTTTAATCTCGGTTCAATTTACTCTTCGTCTTTTTCTAATCTTTAGAATTAAAAGTAAGTTGAACCGAGATTAATCTACATTGGTGAAAATGGGCATTAATCTTTTGTCAGATTCGTTCATTTCGTGCAAAAATGCGTTAAATGAGTAAATCTAATTTTATCGACATCGGATATGAGGAGGCTAAACTTATCGATTATCTATTTATTATTATTAAGACAAAATTTATTATTACTCAGACTTAAATCGACGTCCTGTTGTTTTGAACCGACCGAAACACTATAGTACAGATCGCAGCGCTTGCTGATCATATATTATTTTTACGCGAAAACGCATCGATTGAAAGTATTTTTATCAATTTATGAAGTAACCGGGGTATTATATGTAGCTTTAATCACAATTACATTTATTCAATTTCTCCGCGATTGCGTGACCGTTGCCGTCCATATCCTTATAATTTCTGCAGAGTGTAGAATGTGTAAGAATAAGAAAAATGTGCAGAACCATTCCAGCGATCACAATGCTCGCTAACCACGTATTGTTAGCGCCACATTTGTCTCTTGCGCCAAATATTTCAAAAGGACATTTCCCCTATTCCGTAGCGGCGACGATGACGACGACATAGCTTAATATTAAAAGTTTCAGACTCGAATTTAGCGTCGAAATATCTCCGCTTGTAGGGCACATAGAGAAAAAATAAAAGCACTATACGACCGGAATGTATGCTATCGATTAAGCATACATAGAATGCAATCGGTTCTGTCCTTATTGAGATATAATAATCTCGGTCTCTCGCAATTCACCGACTCACGTAAAAGTATATGTTGATGGCGCTCGTCGATTATCAGAGTTTGGTGAATGTGAATCAAAAATAGCGGATAGAAAGAAATAATAGATATTGCATTCTCGTATGAACGTATGCACAAAAGTGTTAGAATACGTGACAGGCAATACATAACGAAAGTACCTGAAGAAACCAATTGAGATCAATTGGCCGAATTATGCAATTTGTTAATTTTCTGTTTGTTCGAAATCTCAGAACAATTTCTAACTTCTTTGACACAGTTTTACTCATCTGCTTGTAGCTATTTATCTCTTTCTTTTCTTCGCATTCATTTTCCGACAATGTACGAAGCTATCCGAAGAATATCGAGTGGATCAAAGTGGAGAACCAATCAGAAATTGTGCCCGCTTTTGCCAAACTCTGATTATACAATAGGATCTCTAATATTCAGCGACAAACGAGTCACGTGATTTCATATGTCACTAATCTCGAATATTGCTCATATAAAGAGTTAGCAACGATAAATTTTTAACGATAATTATATTAATTATATTGTGTAAAGTACTGTAAAAAAATATAATCGTATTATGATTGGACCTATCAAGTTGATTGTGCACAACAAAAATAAAACGAAACTACGGCAAAATAGACTAATATAAAGCTGTAAACATTAATGAATGTACAAATTTAAAAAGAAAATATAAAAAAAGAGATTTTGGATTGATTCTTTATTTGAAAGACGACATGAACATGGATTAAAAAAAATTGTTAAAAATTGATCAACGAATCGGTTATACCATATACTTTCCATACCTCCATGACTCGAAATGCTCTTTTCGTCTATGATCATTTCACATGTGCAACAAGTATGTATAGTAGTCATCTGAAAATTTTATGAAATTATCGCAAATAATAACAAATAATAACAAATAATAACAAATAATTATTAAATAATAATAATAATAATAATAATTTAATAATACAATAATTAAATTGGTATAATGCATTGAGCGATCATAAAGAAATATCGGTATAAATAAAATTGGAAATAAAAATAAAAATAATCAGAGTTAAATGAAATAAAAAATTTGTTACATATGCAACAAATTTTTTATTAATAAAAAATTTATATTTATTTGTTTATTTATTGTGATAATTATTTAGAATACGGGCATCATCACGAAACTTAAAAATAATAAAGTATATTTATTCGACATGTTTTCACTCAAAATGAAAGAATCTGACAAAAAAACGTGATGATATGAAATTCACGAAGTAAATTATTAAATGTTAGAAGTAGACTATATTCGGAAACATTATCCGAGTACTCGTATGTATCATTTTATTCTTGTGTTTGAATTGAATAATAATATTGAATAATAAGATATAATACACGGGGACGTTTATATATATGTAGATCTAATAAGTAATCAGGCAAAGAAAACTCATTTTCCTGAATAGTCGCTAAGATAGACTATCACATTTTTCTATTACATTTTCTCATTTCGATTGGTATCGTATTCGATTGGTATTCGAAATGTATCGAATGAGTATATTTTTGTCAAGTTTTGCGATGACATATTCTAAGGCTATTTCTAAAATGTCCTCTCCGAGGAAAACTGTATATACGTTACATGTCCTATATACAATATTTTGAATAAAATTTGCCTCGAAAAGGATGTTTTAGAATATAGCTTAAATTAATATCTTTATTATATTTATCCTGTTGTTCCATGTTTAAATCTTTGTGTAAGAGTGAAACCGCTAAAAGTTGAATTAATCCAACTTTTCAACTAGTATATCCGATGAATACCTAATTCGAATAAATGAATAAAAAAATGAATGAAAATATTTATTCGAATACATTTCTTTTTTATTCATTAAGAAACGAATAAATATTTTTTCATTCCATTCGAATGAATATTTTTTTAATATGATTATGAATATTTTCATTTCGTATTTGCTTTTATTCTATATTATATCTGCACATAGCTTGCAAGCCTACAAGAAAAAACAGAAATCTATAAAAACAATGGCTACGATTACACCGTGTTCTTAGTCTGCAATTTATACGATAGGTGTCTTGTTTAATCTATAGATTAAACAAAGACATTTTTATTGAGAATAAATAATATATTTCGGGATTTAATGTCCACATACCATAATGAACGTCATGTTCAAGATATACTATAAAATATTTATAATATTACTACAATATAATCGGAGTTATATTAAAATATATATGACGCTCTATCAAATAGATAGATTTATAAGTAAAAAATGTATATCTTTCTAAAATATTTTTCAAAATTTTTAAGTTTCCTTTATAAAATCTGAATATTACAATGATACAAATAAATAAAATTCATTTTTTTTTTTACTTAAAGTTATCAAAGTATCGGTTATAGTTAAGAAATAACGAATTGCTTATTGGAGCTTTCTTTTTCAATTTATATTTTGTTTGAATGAATATAAATACTCGTTAAATATTCATAGTTTTTTGTGAATAAATATTTTTTGAAAACTCAAAATTTTGAATGAATATATGATTACATTTTTTTATGTGAAAATTTTAATAAATATAATTTGGAGTTCAATTACAAATTTTGGTATTTATCGAGCATATTTTTACATTATTTTCAACAGCATCGCTGGCGATAGGAAAGTAACAAATTGAAGGAGATTTCAGTCATGTCAGCGATTATTTATCATTGCGACAATCGACACCATGAAATTGAACCTTAAAGGAGCCATGGGAATGTCTCGTGCTAGACAGTACGCTGTGTTATAGCGCTCAGACACTACTATATCTCCTGATTAAACGAAGAATATAACATTGACATCATTTCATGGAAGGATTATATGATGTAAAGTTCGGCCAAATCATGTCTACTTTTACTCTGCGTTGTCAATAGGATTCAAGAGCTACCAACTATGAAACGCGAAAAACATGGGACGGTATTCATAGTTCTTTTAATACCGTCTTAAATAATGTCTTAAGATGCTAATACAGTCTTCGGATTTACAATCTTAACGTTGTATTTAAGACAGTCTTAAATGTAAGATTCGACTATGAATACTGACTTGTTTCGCGTCGTGAAGTTGGTACTGAATCTTTCCTTGCACAAGAACTAAGACAGAGCTGTCAACGGCTGATACGCATTTTTATTAGCTTGGCGAGACAAGGCACTTCTTTGTTAATTGCCAATGAAAAAACTTCAACAATTAAATTTTGAAGTGACCCTCAAATGTCACTAGCGATTGGCAGTTCAAGACCTCCGCAAAAAGAAGCCTCTTGATCATGCGTGGAAGAAAATCAGCGAGTGCGATTAGCGGCCAGATACATTGTCTAGTCGGTGGGATGCACTTGCACGCTCTCGTTGTCTGTCGTTAAACTCGAGCCGTTTCAAATAACTGGATGTTTGTGTATGACATGGGCTCTTGGTTTTTTTAAGAAGGCATAAACGCGAAACAAACCATTAGATGTCATCAATGGTTGCTAGATTTTTCTAAAAGCCATATCATACACATACAAGAAATCAAGAGAGATAATTTTTCATATTAATGATAATTTTGCAGATTTTCTCTGCCGGCTTACAATGACTCGCGAAATTACCTTTCGATTTCAAACAGACGGAGAAGTAGAGATTTAGAAAGAAATAACTGCACCATTATCCCTTCCACTATTTGAACAAACAATTATATTTCTTTATTACAATAAAATTAACATTTGTATGTTAAACTAACATGTTTCAGTAAAGAGCAGAATAAGTATGTGTTCCCGTATTTATCTGGTCGAGATTTTTATCATAAGTTAGCGATGCAAGAATGAATTTCGCAAAATATTATATTTGAAAAAAATTTTTTATAGATTATGGGGATAAAATTGACAATCGACGAAACGAATTTTCTCTTTAATGGATGAACCAATTTCGATGAAAAAAACATGTTATAGGATTTAATGGTGCGATGTTAAAGAAAATTATGAAAATTTTTTTGAAAAAACTCAGTAAAAAAAATTCCCAAAATTTTAATTTTTAGGAGGCACACCACTGTGACGGATTAAAAAAATAGATTTTTATTTGCATTTTGTAATGCTTGGAGTCTTAAAAATTGTTCCCTAAAATATTATGTTGAAATTCGTATAGGAAATTATGTGATGGAGTAGCACACGTGATCAGATGCATAAACTAATCGATTGTAAAACTTTAAACACATTTTTTTCGAAACCATATCCCGTAACTGGACGCTCACATATCTCGGTCAATTTTTATCTGAATGATTTGAATTTTGGACAGAATGTTTACAACAAAATTATCTTCTGTTAAGTGTACGAATTTTTCAATCGGATTATTAATTTTTGAAAAACAATAAAAAAGTAATAATTTTTTTCGCAGAATTGCGACTTATTTTTTTAAAAATAACACCAATTTGTCTAAAATTATTTTATCGAAGAATCAATATGCTTAACTGGAACTACTCAAATACTTTAAAATAAAAAAAAAATTTATTTTAGAGCTCTCGTTCAGACGCAGTACGAGCGTTCGTACACCCATGTTTTCCAGACGAAGTGTACATCAATGAGAACTGAGACTAGAAATATATAATATTAATATTATTTAATGAATTTTTTGTAATAACTTCGTAAATGTATACACTTTGAATATATAAAGACAATCATTCATACAAGTTATTTTCACAAAAAATATTCACAAAAATAGCCTTTTTTTGGTCATTAGTTCCCCTTTAATAGGATGTACTTACTACAATCATTTTTTACTAAAATGATCTTCGACTTATCTAGTATAACATATTTAATTTTCAAAATGATCGGAAAGGTAGTACATAGTTCGAAAGAATGAAGAGTTTGAGCGTGCGGCGTACAATTAGCCGGGTGTTGCATTCGACTACGCATACTACACTAGGTACTAAACTCAGTTACGTACACTGCTTATGTGAGAATAACTCGCGAAAAAACTGCGAATGGTTCTCCATGTCTTTAATTTTTTTGGCAGCGAATCCCCTATCCTACTGTTTACATGAGATATTTCCATACATTTGATTTGATTTAGTGCAATAGAAAATGTCTACATCATTAATTAACGAATCGTAAATGTCAAATCAAATGCAAAAAAAAAAACGAAATAATAAAAAGGAATCAATATGGCAAGTATTTTCAAATAAGTGTTACTTATATAAAGATGCGTTGTGAGTGGACCTATTGAAATAATTCATCAAGCGATCAAATAATTAGCGATTAAATAATGATAGCCGTTAATATTAATAATCAAAGTTGATAGCGCTCCACGACGATTCACGCGACACAGGTCGCGAAAAACTAAAATACGTCTACTATGAATGTGGAAACATCTCTTGTAAACAGTAGGATAGGAGACTTGCTGCCAAAAAAATTAAAGACGTGGAGAACCGTTCGCAGTTTTTTCGCGAGTATTTCGCAGTTTATTCTCATATAAGCATGTATACATAGCTGAGCTTGATACTTAGCGTAGTATGCGCCGAATCTCATGCAACACCCGGCTAATCGTATACCGCACGCTCAAACTCTTCATTCTTTTAAGCTATGTACCTTTCCGATTGTTTTGAAAATTAAATATGTTATACTAGGTAAGTCGAAGATCATTTTAGTAAAAAATGGTAGTAGTGTCTCAAGTACATCCTATTAAAAAATAAAGACTTCGGAAATTTTTTTTCAACCGGTTTTCTTCGAAAAAAATTTTCATAACTTTTTTTAAACATCGCATTATTAAACCCTATAACATATTTTTTTTGTCGAAATCGGCTCATCCATTAAAGAAAAAATTTGTTTCGCCGATTTTCAATTTTACATCCCCATAACTCCCAAATATTTTGTCAAATATAATATTTAGCAAAATTTATTCTTGCATTGCTGTTAACTTATGATAAAAATCTCAATCAGATAAATGCGGGGACAGCATACACATACTTACTCCTACTATATTCAAATAAAGTAATTTCAGTTTCAACGATTTTTCAGTATATTAGCTGAAAAGTTCACTTTCAGTGAAAATCCAGCAAATTTTCAGCAATTTTGCTGAAATATTCCGAAACGTGGAATAATTTTAGCGAAATTTTTTCACCAGGGATTGCATTGCTTCAAGTACATCTTTAACTAGATAGTCAATTTTTTTCTGATATATCTATGTTATTAAAAATTAAGATTTTCTATCAATAGGTAAATTGTAATTTAATTGTCCCACAGTGAGATAATTTGTTACAATTTATCTACTGATAAAAAATTAATTTTAATATTTAATAACATAGATACAAATTAGAAAAAAATTTGAAAATTATAAAATTAATATATATATATATATATATATATATATATATAAATTTTATAATTTTTTAACGTTAATTTTAATAACTAATTAAAGAAAAAATTTTTGCAATAATATATTTTTTAAATTTTATATTATAAAATAAATATTCCTTGTAATTTCGTATTTCAAGGAATATTTATTTTATATTAATAATATAAAATTTAAAAAGTATATTATTACGAAAATTTTTTCTTTAATTAATTATTAAAGTTAACGTTAGAAAGTTATAAAATTAATATTACACGCATTTACTGCTTTTTTCAGACAGGTGGCTATCTTTAACTTCCTTTGCTGCTGTCGGATACACATTTTTATATTTACAGGTCTTCTGTTTATCTTTTTTTTTTTGTAAGATCGCACCATTCCACAAACTTTTATAATTAGACTGTTGATTTAATATGAATAGAAAGAGATGAACTTGATTCCGAGCTATTCTTGTTTTACATATGCGTACGTCTCTGATCTCCTGTCTGAATATTACATAAATTTATGTGAAAGTACTAACTAATACTACTACGTTATTATCTATGTAATTTATACATGTGTGAGTGAGTGATCACAAATATGGCGCTGCCCATTGCCCAGCGCTGTCTTCAAACATGGAGACGAAGTCGGCAGTCTATTTACAGAAGTCTGTACATCATTCTGTAGAAGAAAAAAAAATTGTTTTCAATAGGGTAAGTTGTTACATTGTAACAATCTGCCCCAACAACTTGCTCCGATCTCCCCTACTTAAACTTACGCGTATGGCATCCAAATGTGAGGCTGTGCAAAAATGTTTAACATAAAAATTATACAAATTTTTCAGAATACAGTACTACGTGGAATAGTTAATGTTCCATGGTATATATGAAACCATGATCTACACTCTGATTTACATATTGATTTAGTCGTAGATGAAATTAAAAAAATATAACCAAAACATCTTTTAATACACAAAAACATTGAAATTAAATCAATACTTCCTACTTTTCATGATTTGCGCAGGCTTAAAAGGACAAAATCTTATGAATTCGCCGAAATAGCATAAGTTAAGCTTAATTATTAAGGATTCTTATTCATTAATAAGTCTCTTCTTATGTTTACCAATCAAACAGATAAATCATTAGACAATCATAGCTAGTTATAATAGTCTCCATTTTAAATAAAAAAAAAATTTGTTTACTTATTTATCTTATTTTAACACTAAGAAATGTTGAATATAAATTTAATTTAAAATATTTAAATAACACAATCACATTATGCTAAATTAACACTTGGATAAGTTAAAAATTTAACATAAAAATTTAAGCAAAGATTGATTTTAATATAAATATAAAATATTTTTTACTGTATTGAGTACAATTTATTATAATAAATTATATGTATATTTCTTATTTCAAAATATTAATGTTTAAGCCATGATATTCCTGTTTCGTAAGCCCGAATCCTCGTGTAGATATTGGCGCGGCGCGTTTGATATTGATCGTGATAGTGAAAAATGTGAACAAAATTTACCCTCATCATCCATTTTTCACTAATCACGGTCAGTATTAAAGCGCTGGTGTCTGCATGAGGATTTGAGCTAAAAGTTAGAACATTTTTCAATTTTGGGATATTTGCATTTTCGATATGCATATAAGATCTGTTTTCTGTATCTGAATTAGTATACACTTAAACTGAAACTTAAAGTAAAATAGATATACGAGTATGTTTAACACTTGGTGAAAGCAAGAAAGAAGTTCTAGTGCAGTTTAGTATACTTATAATATAATGCATAGTAATGAAATAGAAATGAAAAGGATTGTTATATAGAAATGAAAAGGATTGTTATATACAATTTGCTTCGATATTCATGACGGATCGAAAAGTAGAGAGTCCATTAATTTAATATAGAAATATTCTTTTCGCGAATCGTACCTTTCCGTTACATTTTACGTAATTCATCTGATATGCACGTAAATCATGTAAATTTCTGTTTGAAGTAGCAAATCCCGGTGAAATAGAAAAACACGGCAGGATTCGAAGGATTCCCGGTACACATTTTTGTGACGTTACAACGTGACTTTGTGGTGGCCCGTCTGAATTGTTGAAATTGCATTTTCGCCGTTCCGCGATTCAGCTGGGAGGAGCAACGTATTGCCAACCAATGTATGCGGTACCGGCGGCACGGGCACGTACGTACGCGCAGCCCAGCGTGAACATGACAGAGTCCTGCCGGTATAATCTGACATCGACGCAAAGCGCGAAACAATACCGCTGCTCGCCGGACTCGCGTGATGAGGGAGTATCGTGACGTGCGGTGACGTGACGAACTGCGTGACGTGCACCGACGTTCGCGGGATAGCCTCGCTTTCGCTTCGAGCGTTTTCATCGAGATTTATAATCAAAACACAGAATGATCGGATATTCTCTTTTCTGTCGATTCTCTTGTTTGTTCTCTCGTATATTCGCGTGCAAGCGAACATATTGCGCATATTTAGTTGAAGAAAATCGAGTATCTACCTCGCCGTATTTTGTCGACACATACAATTTTGCTGAAATATTTAAAAATTCAGCTGGGTACAGATCTGAAAATAATTTTGTTGAATCATCAAAATAATTATGTGTACTGAGAAACTTATTTATCGAGTCAAACAAAATTTCTTTTTGTTGGGAGAAGGGGGTTGGACGATTTTATTGATTGAATTTATAAGATTGTATTAATAAAAAATTATGATCATGATGATATATCAGAAATAAATAAATTTACAATAAAAATATTAATAAACAGGCAATGAGAGCGTTCACAGCGCGGTGGACTTGGAACGCAAAACATATAATTATAATATATTCAATAATATAATTTTTACATTACAAGAATCTTGAACGTTTCGGTTTAATTCAAATCATCTTGATATAATACAATCCGCAATATTACAATGTTGGATATAATCTTTGCATTCGAATAGAGGATGAGCATACTCTGTTTCTATAAGTTGAGAAATGCCGTGAAATCTCCATTGTTTAACTAAGTGAATTAAAGAGTGATAAAACAACAATATTAGTTACATTGAATTTTATGTAGTTTCTATGTTTTACTCACCCTCCGTTTTCGCAGATCACAATTCAAAGCAACACGTCATATTACAATAAGTAAATTTTTAAGATAAAAATATTAATAAAGATACTATCCATATGGAAATCAGATGTGTAATAACAGTGAAATTTATTTAAAGATCCACGCCAAAAGAACAATAAATATTTTATAAGTCAACCTGATATGTCGCTTTTTAAAAACAAACAGTCAAAAGCTAAAAGGAAGTACATATACCACCATATTTAAATTTCTCTAAGATGCTCACGTATGAATGATGCAGAAATTCTGTCCGATTATAGATTCAAACTATTGGTTTGCAATTGAATATTTAAGATTTTAGAGGTGAGCCTTTTACTCAATTGTCTTTCTATATCTAAAATTTATATTTTCACAATTAAATTCATGAATGTGCTCCAACCTATGCTGAATGATAACTGATTGGCAGGAAGTTTTCCTGTTAATGTGATTTCTGTATTCCTTAATTCTTGTTTTTAATAAATGGCCCGTTTGACCAATATGATGTTGCATCACAGTCACGACATTGTATCTTATAAACAACGTTCTTATTGGAACCAGAGGGGAATCTGTTTTTGTGGACTTTGATGATGCTCTCTAATTTATTAAGGCTTCATCAAGAGATAATCAAGATTAACATTCATATCCTTTTAGTTATATTCTTAAATTTTTCTGAAATTGAAGGTAGGGGATTTCTTTGCAGTCTCATCCTCCACTCATTATTAACTTGTTTTGATGTCACTCTATGAATCAATTATTTTAATCTTAAGTTGATCGTGTTGAAAATAAAATCAAAAAATAATCATCCTCAAGAAAGATTCCAACTATTAATCCGATATTCTATGCCTAGGATACGATAACAAAACGATTCTATCTAACATGTCCATAATTATGTCTTTCTTTTGCCCTAACGGTGGAGAAATGAAAGCTGAGAAATCTTCAGAAAACGTCGTATCAATCAAATTCTAATAAACTTATTCTTGATTAATGTTACATCGAGGAAATTCAGTTTTTCCTCACCCACTTCTAACGTGAATTGAATTCTTATATGCAGTGAGTTAAAAATATCAAATTCTACTGATTGATTCACGGAACTGCCATTGCAATATCGTCTGTGTATTTCACATAAAAAGGTAGTTCAATTCCCAGACTCTCCAATGCCTTCTTCTCCAAACATTCAAGCATTAGATCCGCCATAATAAGAGAAAAGCAAATTTCTGCTTATAAATTTTATTGTCAAATATAAAAAAAGAGAAATCTAACATCAATTGCATCGTCACAAAATTCTTTTTCAGGAATCTTAGTTATTTTGACAATATGTTCTCATTTTTATAATTAATGCTATTGTTTTACTTACCCTTTAATTAATCCTTTAATTAATTGGTTAAACAACGAGGAGATTTCACGACATTTCTCAACTAGGAAGTAGGGGTATGCTCATCCTTTATTCAAACGCAGAGACTATATCTAACTTGCGGATTGTAGAAAATTATATGTTGAAGATAGTTTGAAATAAACCGAAACATTTAAGATTCTTGTAACATGTAATGTAAAAATTATTGTTGAATATATTATATATCGCAATGTGAACTCTCATTGCTCGCATATTAATATTTTTATTTTTATTGTTTGTTTTCGAGAGTATTTTTCGAGAGTGTTTTTGAGAGTATTGTATCAGGTGTACAAGTATGAAATGACGATATTTTTCCCAAAAAAAACATGTTAAATTCGGAAAAATGATAAAAAGAAATTTATTCAAAGTATGCTCCATTGCTTGTTACACAGTTTTCCCAGTTTTTCGGACAATTTGTGGATACCACGCTAGTAAAAATCTTCCCCTTTTGCCGCGAATCATTCATCGAGCCATTTTTTCACGTCTTCGTAGGAATCAAAGCGCTGCTCAGCAAGTGCGTGACCTATCGATGCAAACAAGTGGTAATCGGAAGGAGCCAAGTCTGGTGGAATAAGCCGCATGGGGTAGAATTTCCCAGTTGAATGCTTCCAACGTGTCCCGAACTGGTTTTGCCGTATGTGATGGAGCATTGTCATGGAGAAAAATGACCTTGTGTTGCCAAATCCCTTGTGTTGTGTCAAATCGATCAATTGTTGTTGATAACATTTGGTATTAACCGTTTCGCCTGGCTTCAATAGCTCAATAATATAGTAGGCCACACCCTTCTGGTCCTACCAAATATAGAACATCGTCTTCCTGCCAAAGCGATTCGATCTTGCGGTCGATGTAGATGGTGCGCCTGGGTCTACTCATGATTTTTTGCGTTTGGGATTTTCAAAAAAAAATCCACTTTTCATCCCCAGTAATGATACGATGCAAGATTGACTTTCTTCTGTATCGTTCGAGCAAAATTTCACATGTGTTTTTGCGCCTCTCCATCTGTCTCTCGTTCAATTCACCTATCTGCCGACTTTCTGAATCTTTCCCATCTCTTGTAGGTGATTGGAAACAGCTTGTTGACTAACGCTCAATTGCTCTGCGAGTTGTTTTTGTGTTTGTGAATCATCTTCATCCAGCAATTGCTTGCAATTCCACATCTTCGTACTTTTTGGGCGGTTTTCCGTGTTCCTTGTCTGCAACATCGAAATCTCCAATTTTGAAACGCTGAAATCATCGTTCACATGTTTTTTGCGATGGAGCATGTTCACCATAAGCTTCTCCAAGTAATCGGTATGATTCCGCAGCAGTTTTCTTCAAATGAAAACAAAAAATTAATGCTGTC
>Ga0157364_1003385_pt1 | contig 15435 bp, 8 predicted proteins | sample AttsexASBM2_FD_111476 | JGI IMG/M metagenome (GOLD analysis project Ga0157364, IMG submission 111476) | Fungus gardens microbial communities from leaf cutter ant in Ribeirão Preto, State of São Paulo, Brazil - Atta sexdens ASBM2 | ecosystem: Host-associated > Fungi > Mycelium > Unclassified ...
ATTTGATTTGATATCTATTAGATTTTCTATTGAAAATTTCTTCGAAAGAAATTTGACATTTTATCGATGCAGTGTCGATAAAACATCGATCTTTTCGATGCAGCGTTGATAAAATCGATTTTCTTCGAAGATCAATAGAAAATGTAATCGATATCAAATCAAACAGTTCAAAAAAATCAATCGATACCGATTTGATTTTAACTTATGAACTAGGGTAGATTATCATTGAGCCTTTGATACTAACAGTGCAGTAATCACAACCATTTGGTAATAATTAGAAAAATAAAATAATATTTAGAAAAGTAAATTTCACGTTTAGTTAATTTCGATTATATTATAATATAATCGAATTAACCAAATATTAGATTGAAATTGCTTCATCAAAGCATTAGTAACTGTTATCTAGGCTTGATTATTATTATCAGACTTTTTTTCAGTATATTTGAAAAATTCGACCTTTCTTTTTTTTTTTTATCGTACTACATTAATTATCGATATCTTTTTCAGAGAAATATATCTATTATTAACGTCAATGATAAATCTACTAACGTCATTGTGTTTTGCAATTTTCAAATAAAAAGGAGATAAATAAATTTGCATGATTATTATTAAGATGCGCAGTTGCGATCATTTTTAAGCGCTTAACCGAGTGTTTCGTGATTTGTTTCTCTCGGAAGGCGGGAATGGATTGGGGTTGTGTGTCAGGTCAGGTGTCTCACGTTCTCGGTTCTTCATTCCTCTCGCATAACGTTCCCCGATAGTTTTCGATTTTTAAAAGCGATAAGGCATTGTCGGATATGTCAGCTGAGATCTTCGAAACATTTCTGGGATTGCGGTAAACATCGAAAGCTTTACAAAAATATCTCATCTTATTTTTATCTGTCGAGTCCCCCTTGTAGTTATATTATCCCCGTCGCTTTTCGAAATTCTCGAGCCACCCCCTTGTCCTTTCTCGTCTTTCGAGTCTGGCGCTCCAATTCTTCTGACGATTTATCGACACGAATTTTTCTCTTTTCCTTTCCTCCATTCGAAGAGAAACGAGAAGAGCGAACTCGCCTTCTCTGTTTTTCCCGTCTGAACTTATCTCGCTCTTAGTTCCTTTCTTAATACTACCTCGCTTTTTCTCTCTGCGATAAAGTGATTAAAGCGACTTGTCATGCTCCCGTGCGTGCTACAAAAAAATAGCGAAGAAAAGATTCAAATGTGCTCCGGGAAATCCTTCTCAGTTTCTTGTTGTCTCCCTACTTCTCGCTCTTCTTCTTCGCCGACATGACGATGTCGATTGAAGCCGCCGTTGTCGTTGATGGTGATATGATTAAGCGCAAACTTTTTGGCACATTTGCTGAAATCGCAGGCAATTCAACCCTCACGATACGATAGTTATTTAAATATTTTTCCTTAATAATATTTCCTTAATAATAATAAAAAGAAGGGATTATTATTTTCTAGTGTAATTAGAAAATCTTTGTTTTTTATAATAATATCAAGTAAATAACTTCATTTAAATTTAATCATCTAGAGCTGACGATGAATTTATTGAACCCATTCCATTATAAATCTGTTTGTGAAAAATATCGAACAATTTAATTTTCTTTATGTTAAATGTGTACTGAAAAAATTTACGAATCTTAATTCAAATTTCTTTAACTAGCTAAGTAAACATCTATTTACAGTAAATAAATATTTACTTAGAAACAAATAATAAATAGTTAAATCACATAAATTAATGATTCTTATATCAGATAAATATATAGTTTACATTTAGTAAATATTTAGTTGAATTATTCGAACAAATATTTATTAAAATTTAGTATTTTTTCAATGTGTGGATTATTTTTTTTTAAATATACTTAGTATTCAATTACAAATTTCTTTTCTATACAAATTATATTATTTTAATTGAAATTAATTAGTGTCTTTTAATTAACATAAATTAAATAGGTTTTACAACGCCAGTAACTGATTTATGTTACAAATCAGTTCTGGAAGATTAAATTCATTTTATTATAAGGATTTCCTGAATATTAAAAGTTGAAACGATTAGATTTCTACACAAGTCTATCGAAACGAAAATTCAAAACCGCCAAAACGTCAGTCGTTAAAGTTTGATGAGATAAAGCATCTTATGCATTTACAAACAATATTTACGTATCATATCGTTAAGGGATTAATCACCTGGGACAATGTGATTAAATGTCTTTCTTCACTCGCTTGTAGCTCGATTTGGCATTCATACAACTGCACAATAGCTCGCACGCGTATATTCTATAGTGTCAACAGTTTTTTTCCCTTTATTTTGTAATCGGCAAAATCGCGGACGATCGAGTCGTTTCTCTTCTCGGATGCGTAATTAGCGTATTAAAATATTCGCGGTATGTTTGTCATTACGCACTACTCAATTCCTGCTCTATTTATCGCTTACCTACATAAAGATAATACTTAATAATTTCTATATTTTCGGAATTTATTTAGCCAGCATGTTCGTACGAGACGCATCTATTTTGTCGAAATCATGCATATACGCAAGAATGGAACGCGACTTATCGATTAGTGTCTTACTATAACTCGCAGAATGAATTTTCAGTAAACTTTCCTGACTCGAGGAAAAAGAACATATCATAATTTTTTTCTGCGCTTTAGTTATAAATGTATAAATAATAATAATAAAAAAAAAATCATCATCGTTACTAATTTTTCTTACTGATACAGTTAAATTAAATTTATGTAAGAAATTTATGAAAATATGAAGAAAATATAGCGAATATATATAAAATAATGTGAATTCTAAGAAATATATCTGTTTTATTAATAAGAGATTGGCCTATCATTTCCATTGTTTAATACAGATTCCATTCTTGTTGGTTTAAAGTCATATATACTTGAATAGTGTAGTATCTGCTACAGTGCAATATTATATCATTTTCTAATAGAACATCTTTCAATTGTTGGAGAAGAATATCTGTTTCTTACTCTGTTCTTCAAAATTCCAAATGTTTCGATGATATTTAAAATCGGGTGATTTTACTGGCTAAGAAATATGTTGAAGTTTTGAACAGCGGGTAATCTAAGAAAACAGAGTGAAAATAGATTTTCTCTCCAATGTCATTTATATAAGTAACTGAAAGTTGTTCTACCAAAAGAGTTATTACAACATTCCATTGGTAACTATTTAAACACTGTGTAAAAAAACTGTATTCCAACAATGATAGATCATGTATTAATCCAAATATCGTGCCAATCTCTTATCAATAATAAAATAAATAGTGTATTTCCTAAGTATTCACATTATTTTGTTTATCTTTTTTGTATATATATATATATATATATATATATATGTCTAATCTCACACAATGATTTGAATTAGAGAGAGAAAATACAAAAGTTTATCTTGTTTGACATGATCGCCTTTTTCCTCGAGTCAGAGATTTGTCGACGATTCTTCTCGCACTGGAAAAAAGGCTGGTTGCATTAATTGGAATTCTGTAAAGTGAACAAATCAGAATTTTCTGATTGAATCTATTATAATAGTAGTTGAGATAATTTAATTGATACGATAAGAATCTTCTAGTTCGTTCATTTTCATTCCGAATTTTTCTCAGTGCAAGATCCCCGTTTGTGCAGGATCCTCCGCGATTTCCCGTTCGCTCATACTCGATCAGGCCCTTACTATGCGTACGCACTCTAAGCTTATAGATTCTCTTCGAAAATACCGCCCTTTTATTCTTTTTTTTAAATATTTTCTCTTTTTTTATCTTTAAATTATTTTCCCCTTTCGGCGAGACGCTTGACGCCTAATAGTTAGGTACGATTTGCAATTCTCACTACGGTAGTTTTAATACTTATATGTACATGTATAAATATGTGTACCATAGTGTGTACGTGAGTAATATACTTCTTTAAGCCTCAACAACGGTTTGCAACGTAACAAGTCGACGCCATCGGTCTCGATCTCGGTCAAGATCGTCGTTAATTCCGCCTCGATGACGATCATCGACGCACTTCGGCCATACTCGACAGTCAAAAAAATATTATCATTAACTTCACCTCGGGTCACGATATATATGTCGCGCGCACGAGGAGTTTCAAAACTTACATCTTTTTCTATTTGATGTCTTGAATATTAAGTATTGATCCACTTTTACCTTTATTTGATATTTTAAATATTAATTATATTGATTCACTTTTATTTAGATAACTAACTTAATTTTTTCATCATACAGATATAGGATGAACGAAAGAAATATTAGTAATTTCTAAATATTGATAAAAAAAAAACCGATCACCTTTGGCAGATTGATCTGTCTGAAAAGAGATAACGAAATATTATTTTTTATTTGATTTATCTTTTTTTTTCTCATTATGAAATTACGTTTAGTTACGTTAAGATTAAATCGGAGCCGAGTATTTTGTTCGCGAGTATATCGCGTGCCCGAGGAGTTAAAATCTTCTAACACACAACTGACAACGCAATAAACGAACAATGCGTAACGTCCTAGCGACGTCTGATCAACGTCTATTAACTACGTCAACGTTAATCTATACAGTATAACATTTAACAGACTATTAAGCGGTATTAGGCGCGATTTCGAGGACCAGCCGAACGATACCTAATCACTCGAATTAACGAGAATCTTGATCAACAGGATTGTATTCGAAAAGTAGAAGGAAGTTATCTGGGATTATCTCAGTTACTCGTAATTGTCAGATATATATATATATCTAGTAAAAATTCCCAAATTGGATAAATATAAAGATTCATATTAAGATAAAAAATTATTGAACTTTTATAATGCGTTTTTTCAAAAAAACAATCAACAAGTCGGAAACGAATTTAAAAACAGTTTCTAAACAGAATAATATTTGACGTTGTTTTTACATTTGCTTTAAATATAAACTTTGTATCCATTTAACTCACGTTATTTGATCGAATTTAATTTCCCCTACATTTCTCCCCGTATTATTTTGTTTAGCCATTACTAAAAGTTGCACATTCGCAACTTTTTGAAACTCGCTCAGCTTCTCCCGATATAATGAGCTTTCGAGCTTACATCCTTCTACTTTTCGGATAGAAATACCACCCGTAACTCTGATAATTAATCAACGGCGCGATTAATCCCGACTGATCGGGCCGGCGCGATTTCGCGCCGTCGTAACACGGATTTCGCGCGAATATAATATCTGTGTCGAAAAACGTGGGTGTAATGTCTGTGAATGTGTCTGTGAGGTAATCGTTCACGCAACTACATCGTGTGAGCATGTAGGTCCGCCCTTCTCTCGTTGCACTTTCTCGCGTATTCCGCCGAATTCATCTCTCTCTTCTTCGATCTCTTATCAATTAGTAAGCTTTATTATATACGAATTGCGTTAGTTAGTTTGGCACATTGCGCGATTCTTTCCATTTTCCCTCAAATAGTCTCGAAGTAACCACCGACGCAACGATGTGATCATTGAAAAATAAAATATATATTCTTTTGCTTTTTTTCTCTGCGCTTTATCTTCAGGGGATGATAGCTCTCGCGTTTCATCATCTCGAGCCGCGTCCAAGTGGTTAGATGGACGATGATCGCGCAATTAATTGGTGAACAGTTCTGTGACTGGAGATCCGGGAAACGACGTTGCCAGAGACTGTCCGAATGTACTGTCCCGGTGCTCTCGAAGTATATCGGTTACTTGTTTTCTATCGAACTGCGTTTTGTTACAAGAGGTATGTACATCAGCGGTATGTATTTGTATATATATACAGTAAAATGACTTTCTTGCGGCAGTCTCGTGCCGATTTGCGGATTTCGCGCGCTTGGAGAGGAAAGTTCGAGAGAGCGGGTTGCGACTCCAGCTAGTTTAGCACGAGAGTCCAGGAACTTCCAGGATCCTTTGTCCCATGGTACTTAACGCGGTTTTCGCGTTAGAGCGCGGCCTTCCGAAGGGCCCTCCTAATTCAGGATCTGGCAACGTCGACCCGGAATCTCTCCGGCGTCCTCGTTCCTTCTTCTTTCGAAGTGTTGTCTTCGAAGTGTTGTTTTGTCAGCGGGGTGAAGTGAAGTTCCCACCACCAGGGCCAGGTTAATCAATTAGCAGCTGACCGACAGCTCGGCCGTCCGAATCGAGAAACTCGAAAGAGATCGTTAGTCCCTTCGAAGGGGCTGTTTTTTAAAGTCGGATCTTTGGGAGATTTAATTGACGATCCGGTTAGTCTCGATCGGATTTAACGGCGATGACGTTCAAGCTGAATCGCCGCCGGCCGAGCTTTGGTCAGGTTGGGCTATGGTGGATCCGGCTCGGAGGTGGGAGATTCCTGCTACGCCTCCAGGAAAATGAGTGCCGTCGGCTTTGGTTCCAAGTTGCTCTTCTTCGCCTCCACCACCAGGAACTCGATCTCGTTTCGGTCACGACGCGCGAACGATTCCGCGATCAGTCGCGCGACCTCTTGATGATGAAGTCCTGCAAGTAACGTAGAATTAATTATTGTTCAGAGAATTAAATTTAGTAGGTAATTAAATTTTAAACTCGTTTTCTTACTTCAAAATGACATAACTCAAATAAGTAATAAAATACGGAGCAACTATTTATGTGTTATTTGAATCACAGTGCAATGGTTGATTTATATTGCAGCAATGACGGTATTTTGTTGCTTAGACTTAGATAACTAGATTGTTTTCTTCAACATTAATAACTATTCATTAATAATAATTCAACCACGAATTTTTTTTTTGGCAACTGCATTATTTGATTGGTTTAAGTAGAATATAATCCAGATGTAATATGGATAAATACGCCTTGAATAATTATTCTAAATACAAATATAAATTTAGTTGTAATTGCCCTCATTGTTGGTTGATTTAGAAAAATTACGTTGATATGATATAAAGACTGGTTGCTAAAAAATTAATATGAATTTAAAATTAATATTTTTTTATTTTTAATGCAACAATTATTTCATATACATATAAGCAACAATATAAAATCTTTTTAAGCCGTTACGATTGATAGAACTATTCAGATAGATACTTTATACATGTAAATGATCCTTAATCAGTTTTAAATTTTAATTATCATAATCAGATCATAACTACATTGATGCAGTTGATACATCAAAGTAAAAACGTCACATCAATCATAAAACGTCACACCAACCTTTCAACAAAGATAATTAGAATAATGCTATATTGCTTACAACTAAATATTTATTGTAATGTAAATTATATCTTTTTTTCATGTAAAAAAGGAAAATCTGTTTTTTAATTTGAAAATTATTGATTAAATATACTCTCCATATGAAATGTCATTTTTGTCAATTTCGTTTCATGATTAAAAAAAAATCATTTACAACGATTACGACGATTTTTTTTTAATAATAACGTTTGTTGAGTTATGACGATTTAATTTTCGACGATATAATTTTTGATAAAAATAAATTAGTTCGTGATAGGATAATGTTTTTTTTTGACTCATTCATGATAGTAATTTAAAAATTACGTTTTTTTTTTAGTTATATTATTTTTGAAGTAAGGAAACGATTATTATTATTTATTTAAATCAATTTTTTAAATTCTCTGTCGGCCATGTGGAATTTTATATCTTTCGTCAGCAATCTAGGTCATTGAGTTTCAATGCAGATTTTTATATTGTTTTAAACCATATAAAAATCTTGCATATTTGTGAAAACTTTAACAACGAGTTTTTACTATTATTATTATTTTTGCGCAGTTTTGTTAAAGTCCTTATAAAAATTTAACTAGCTACACAGATTTATAAATAATTTTCTCGGACTATCAAAATAATTATATAGAACGCTCAAGTATTGATGACACCGCAAAAAAATTTTAGCATTCTAGCAACCAATTTAAGCGTCCTATATAATTATTTTGATTGCAAACAAAATTGTTTTCAGATCTTTATCTAGCTAAATTTTTAGATAAAAAATACCTTAGATAAATACTAGTAAAACTGTTTTTTCCGTGTTCGGAGAATTCGAATTTACTTATTTTTTATAGATTTAAATTTATTTATCAGCATTCATAATCAAAATGTTAATGCTTCAAAATTCAACTTGGCCAGTGGAGAGTTACAATGTTATTGTTATTAAATCGAATATATCATTATTGTTTAAATTGTTCCATTACAAAATTAAATTTGCTTAAGGTAAAATACCTTAGTACTATCAATCAAAAGAAAGTTGATCTTTTTTCTCTGAAATCGAAGCTCTGCGAATCTTTAATTACAAGTATCCATAATTACAATAACAAAATTACTATGATAGAATAAGTATATAAAATGTTTCGCATAGATCTATTACGTTTTGATCTTGCTGGCGTTACCTTCAACTTTTTGACCATCGACCTCGAGAATGAGTTGTCCGACTTCGAGGCCGCCAGCTTCGTAAGCTGCTCCGTTGTCCTGCAACGAATTATCGTATGCGTTAGTCATATTTATAGCGTAATATTGTTTATGCCACCGTAAATGGCGTCGACGATAAATTCGCTCGCGACGCATATTAATCGCGCGTTTCACTCAAGTCAAGCTTCATTTAAGTTAAACGCTTGGCATCATAAGTAACATAAAACATATATTTTGTCATAATGTATTTCATTAAGAAGCTTAAGAAAATGTTAATTGGCGTCATTAGCATACTCTATTTTTGTGCATAATTATTTATGTAGAGTAAGCTAGATAAGAGAAACAGACTTGCATATCTAACCTCAAGAAAAAATATTCTTTTTAATTTTTAAAATCATGTCCGGATATAATATTACATTTCAAGTTAATAAATGCTTGAAATGAATTAAGAAATAAGGAAATAAGGATATCTTGTTTTTCAGTTGCAAATCAATAATACGTGGAATATTTTATTATCAATCAAAAGAAGATCTTTTTTTTGTCTTAGAAACCTTAGCTCTGAAATTTTTAAATGAATGAATATAATTATGGTAATAGAATTCTTTACTGATTCTTAATGAAGCACAGACAATTATGCCCTAAACATTAGCTCTATTACTCATTTGGCTACTCTAATTTCTTTCTAAAATTATTTTAATCTAACTTTTCTTAGTCTCTTTCCTTTTAATAACTTTCTTTCTACCAGCAATCTATAACTTTACTCTAAATCTCCGATATATATATATATATATACACACACCCTCTTTTCTATTCTTATTTCAAATTAATGTTTTCTGGCTTCCCTTTAATCCAATTTTCTTAATCCTACTTTTACTTTTAATTCAATATCCCACGACTTTGTTTCAATTTTCCCTTTAATCCAACATTTACCAGCTTTGCCCTAATTTATCCTATGTTACATCCTAATTTCTACGTTAGATAACCTGCCAGAGAGCTAGCTTCAAAACTATCAAATAGCCCATACATAGAATCACTTGTTCCACCTTACAACTTATGTTACGATTTATTGGTGGAACGAACATTACAAATTCCTACATTCCAAAAGTTCTGAAGATTTCTTTGCAAAACATCTATATTTGCTATGAGTTTAATTATAATCAATTTTATATACATTTTTAAATACGGCAAATTATTTATGTCCAATTTAAAGCGTGGAATTAAAGTTAAGATGCAATCAAGGAAACACGCATAGAAAAATATCATTTTATTCCCAAGAAAAGTGATTACTCCATTTACTTTCTTCCTTTTAAGTAACGGCTACACGGCTTTGACAAGGAAACATTTTCTTGAAATAAACATTTTCTTAATAATCTTAAAATTTATTTATTAATTTTAGAAAAATTCATTAGTCTATATATTTAAAACGAGAATTTATTTTCTTCTCAAGAATGTTGTAAAATTAATCGAAAAAGCGACTTTATATCACATGTAAATTTAATCTGATAATCTTAATTGCAGTATTATAAATTTACTTTTAGGGAGTTCAAGATTTTGAATAAATTTGATGCTCGTGATAAGGTTATGATAGATTTGCGGATACATGAATTTTTGAAATACTTGGAAGTAATTATTATTTGCATACATTATTTATTTTTCTATGTACACGATGACATTTTTTTCTATGTCGAACTCACGTGTATGTTGATGATCCGGGGCAGTGGGTGCTTGGTGTTGGCGCCGCCCTCGATGGCGATGCCTAGAATCGACTTGGTCTTTTTCACGGTGATCCGCAGATTGCCCTGATGATCGGGCACCACCAGGGCGCCATCCTCCTCCCGTCGCTCCGACATCTCGCTGCGGGTCAGCCGCTGCACGCTGTGATGCCGCCGTGGCGGGCCTCCCGCGGTCCCACCAACGGCGGACCCGCTGCCGGAGCCACCCTCCTCCAGCAGCTGCGCTTCCTGCATGTCGAAGCTCCGCGAGAGCTTGTGTGCGAGCTCCTGGAACGAGCACAACTTGCATTCGAACGGCGGTAATCGAGCATCAGGTCTCTTCTCCGGCCATTTCGCCGGATACGCGTCAGCAATTACCAAAAGAGCCGTTTAATGATACTTTGACCACATCGTGAATCTTTGAAATATAATATTGCATTATTTTAAAGTAAAATTAATAAACGCATTAAGTAGATTTAAATCTTTAATTATGTATAAATTACGGAATTTTAAAGTTCTCTCTCAATTTTCTTTTTAAATTGCACATTAAAAGTAAAAATAAAATTACGATTTTCATAAATTACAATAAACTCCCAAGTTTTGTCTGAAATTCTAAATTTTTTAAATTGTTTTAAATAAATAATAATAATGTTACAACGTTTGAGAATTATGTTTGTTATTATTTTTTATCGTTTTTGTAATGAAATTATAATTTTACTTACAGAAAAGGGCGCAATGAGATTTTTTCATGAATTTCATGAATTAAACGTAGTTGCTGTCGCGTACCCAAAATATCATATCTCAATGCACACACACACACACACACACACACGCGCGCGCGCGCGCGCGCGCGACGACACAGCACATAAGAACTAAAAAGGCTTATGCTAGCATATTCGCGTGCACGCTGCAGTGGAAGAGCGTTCTGGTAGTCTTCACGCAGCTTCCGAGATCAAGTATTGTGAGATATCTGTGCAAATATTTCGTAATAATTCACGAGCTCTCGTATTGTTAAAACACATCTCTCCGCAAGAGATATTCCGAGCATTAATTCCGAAGTAAAATGCAAAAGTACTGATCGGAAGCTGATAGAGAAAAGTATTCGAAACGGTTGCATACACACCGTTCATAAGTTCGAGATTGCAATTTTATCGCGTCTCATCTGGAAAATTAGATTTAAAAAATCTTTTAAAAATTTTGAATCGAGAAAATTATAACAAAAAGTTTTTTTTTTCTCTTCTTTCTTTTTCCATAAACTCTTTAACTTCAAAGTTAGAAGAAATTTTGTAAAAATGAGTTCAGAAAGCCTACTTTAAAATATTTTTTCGTTAACTTTTTTCTAATGATGTGTCATCGAGCACTTTAAAGTAAAACAAAAATATTTAAAAAAATATTACTCTTTGATGTTTTATGTAATTTAGATCTTTAACAAGACATTGTACAAATGAAAATAAAAAAACAAATTTGCATCTCTTCTTTTTGAAATGCATTTTTAAAAACTTTTCTACGACTTTTTTTCATCGAGATACTCAACTTTCCATGAAATGCGAGAAAATTGTAAGCGTTCTTGAACTTAAGAACAATAAGGTATATAAATATATCTTTTTTTAAAATGCATTTTATCTATCCTCTCGGTGCTTTCTCATTTCACATGCTTTATCTATCGTGCTAAAAATGAAATGGGAATAATAGCAAAGAAATGGAAAGATATACTTTATTTAAGTATCTATATTTATGGTCATTTTAACTCGGATGGCAAATCTTTTGTAAAAAAAAAAGGTGGTATTCTAATGCAGGGAGACATGTTAACATTAATTAGACAATTTATACTCGTCTCACCTTTATTTTATTCATTTATAAATAATTTCATTCAAATAGATTTAATTATAGGGAAATAAAGAGGCATTTCAGTGAATAAAATAATAAAACTCTTCGACTTTCCCATTTTTCTTGCATTCGGTACGGTTCTATTGTTTCCATTCCGCTTTTCCTTGCGTGCAATATATTACGTCACCTGTGTGCATGTATGTGAATTATATGTGCTGAGAGACGCGAACATATAATGTACACATACGTGAAAGTACACCACTATATATGTTGATATGTATTAATATATATATATATATACGTATAGATCACAAGAATATATATCGAAAAATTGAGTCAACATGCTTGCTGATGGCAGGCTGATAGCAGTCGAGTGTTGGTGCTCGGAGAGAAGAGAGAGAGAGAGAGAAAGAGAAAGAAAAAAAGAGAGTGGTAATTGTAGTGTGGTGGTGGCGGTGGTGTTGTTATCACAATTAATTGCCGCTATATTTGTGGCCGTCAGCGCCGATTTCGCTTACGTTCGGTTTACCGTTGTCGAGTGCGCAACAAAAAACGGTACATCAATTACAGAGACATTTCCAATCGCGACATTATCGTCATAACGAATGGTCAGCTAACAAATTGTGCAGTTTATTTGTACGGCTAATTCTGACAATTCTAACGATGCCGCTAACAAAAAAAGAGCAGTTATCGGGTCTTTTCTATCGATTTAAAAATGGTTCCGTTAAAAATAAGAGAGATCAAACTGACTGGAGAAAAAAGTACGTATTAATAGAAAACACACACATATTGTCATCGAGATGTGAAGGATATAGAGCGTAAAATATATAAAATAATGTGTACACTGAGAGAAAAGTGTTTCGTATTTACGACTATAATTGCACGGTAAAATAATTATGATTAGAGCTCCATTTTTAATTATTACTTTATAATGTTAGTAATAATAATTATATTTATGATTTTATATAAAAAATATATATATATTTGATACTGAAAATGATTATAAATGATACTTTTCGTGGTCAACTTTATTTTTTATATTTATGCAAAAAATTGAATAACAATAATTATATTTATTTTGTAACTATAATTATTATTACTAAATTTTATATATATGGATATAAAATAAAATATAATTGTTTTTAAAGCGAACTATATACATTTTTAGTATAAAACTGTAAATATTATTACATTTTAACATTTTATAGTAATAATAACTATAAAAATGGAGTTCTTAATCATTATTTTATCAATTAGCAATTATGATCATAAATACCAAACATTTTTGTGCCTGTCAGTGTAAATATTACTGGATTAATAGAAAAGTATTTACACCATGCTAAGTAATAGAAAAGACCCCAGTTTTTTTAATCTATTCACGAGACTTGTTTGAACTAACACTTGACAATCATGCAGTTGGGAAGACAATGATCGAGATACTCGTTTCAAAAATTACTATGCAATAGACATAATCGCTATGAATTTTTCTGATCTGTAATAAAATAAACTTTAATATAACTTTTGGATGAGATTCTCAACAAATTACGTGATAAGTACAATAAAGAGTATACTATTCTTCTACCAAATTAAACTTGAATTAGCGCTATAGAAGGACTCATATATTTATTGAACTGTAATTAATTAAATCAATTATGCTAAATTAAGCAGACTAATACCATAATTTTATTGGGAATCAAAATTTAACTGGAGGAGATCATGTACAAAACTGGATTGAGATATAGATTAATGCGACTATTCTAGCGAAAGTGATTAATTTTTAACATTTTTTTATTCGGTCGCTTAAATTGTCGAGTTTTGCCGGAAAGCAAAAAGATCGTGTTAATTAGATTCAGCTTGTTTTCTCGATTGAAACGTAAAGCGAGAATAGTGAAAGTGCGTCCACTCGGTGGGCGCAGCGAGATACGCGGATACACGCATGTGCCCACGCATGCACGCATGTCGGTACAATAAGTTTTGCTCTTCCCACATGGTGTCTTGCTCGATTTTTCTGCCCGAAAGGAAGTTTCTCTTTCTGCTTAATGCATCCACTCACGGTTTTCGAGATTTTACAGGAAAAAACTTACAAGATCTAGATCAAAAGTTTGAAAATATTTAAAAAAAATTCAATATTTTTTATTACTTATCCAACTATTCATAATAACATATTTTTTATATTCATTAATAATTTTTTTAGATTCAATAATTATTATTTGATCTGAATTACTAAGAAAACATGTTGTTATTTATTTGAGTAAATAATCCTGAAAATGTCAACTTTTAAAAAGTAATTCTAAACTTTCGATCTAGATTTCTTTGTTTTTCTTATTTTACGTTGTCATCCAAGTTGGCACGCGTAAAAATAGATTAGTCTTGAATCAGACAAGATTTCTCGCCGGTTTTATTTGGATAAAAACGATCACTTTCTCTCGCGCTTTGATAATATCTTTCTTTTCTCGAATTTAATCAATTTCTTTCGCGGATATACTTCATAGAAACGTGTTTATTAACAAATCAACTGGAGATTTAATATCGCTTTATAGCTCAATTATTTAGATAATTAAAATAATTATACTAAAACCATATTTCGCGAGGCTTCTGTTTTGCTAAGTCAATTGGTTCTTATGTGAGTAAAGTGATGGTGCATGCCAAGACATCTATGTGAATATGTTCAGCGCATGTACGTCCCCGTGCCCGTAAATACGTGTATATATAGAATGTCTCACCCAATCAAGTTTCAATTAGAGATTAACTCGGCGACGAAGTTAAAGACAGCTCGTTTAGCGAAGATTTCGTAATGGGAGGAGAATTATTTCGCATCGCAACTATTTCTCGCAGTCATTTCGCAATTAACTATTATGTTTCGCAAAGCTTTTATTAGAAGGAAACAAAAGTTATATAAACAGAGACGTAAATCTACTTTACAGAAGAAAAATGTTCTATTATTTTTCAATCTCTTGAAATACAAATTCGCGATAACACACCTTGTTTCACAATTTATTTCTTTTTTTTTAAACATTTATTTCTAACACCTCCGTTTTAATTTTCCGTGAAATTCTCACGAGCGTAAAGCTATCCTCGGATTCCATCAAGTGTTTTAAAATCCGACACGAGGAAGAAGATGAGACGCTCTGTGTATATACGTATAATTGTAAAATAGTGATCGTGCTAAAATGTAAGGACAAATCGTAAAAAAGTAGCATGTGCAAGACATCTAAGATAAAAAACACGTACAACACCTAACGCTATGTCGACTAAACTCGCTAGCTCTAGGAGCACAAGGATACTTGATCGTATGGTTGTGTATGTGAGAGAGGAGAGAGAGAGAGAGAGAGAGAGAAAGAGAGAGAAATCTAATTAGGAAGAGAACTCATGCCGAAGGGAGCAGACGTTTCCGGTGGTTCTCGAATCGCACCGTCGCGCAATTTCCGTCGTTTATCTGCGCTTGTTTACCATTTTTTACTGTATCGCAAGTCATTGTCGTCGTTTTAACATGACAGTTATCCTTAAGAAAATTTAAACAAATTATTACGATCATTAAATAAACTGTCCCGGCAATCTTCTG
>Ga0157364_1003386_pt1 | contig 15435 bp, 3 predicted proteins | sample AttsexASBM2_FD_111476 | JGI IMG/M metagenome (GOLD analysis project Ga0157364, IMG submission 111476) | Fungus gardens microbial communities from leaf cutter ant in Ribeirão Preto, State of São Paulo, Brazil - Atta sexdens ASBM2 | ecosystem: Host-associated > Fungi > Mycelium > Unclassified ...
GGGAGACTGAGTTATAAGGGCAACAACGGCGGGAAAGTAGAAAGGAAATCGGTAAAATTACGTGCATAGAGATCGAGAGGAAGATGATAAGGCCGGAGCGAAGTTTGTGAAAAAGGCGCGGAGGAAGACGAAAGCACACAGAAAAGTTGTTTAGTTCAGATGCAAAAAAGAGACGATGTTTAAGCAATAAAGAAAAGCTATAAAGCTATATAAGAAAAAGTCAGTGATTTTTATCTTCAAAGATAATGATATTGGGAGCGTCTTTTAATCGCATAACTGATACTTTATATAATCTATGTGAATTTATCTTATTTACATTATTATATATTCATCTAAATGTAAATACACTTGCATGAACGGTAATTAAATACGTAATAGTACGAAACAGTACATTGCGCTATATTATACAGAACTGAAAGGATTAATTAGTATACGCCTTGGGTACATCCCGTTAGCCATAGTTAACTAGCCATGGATGCCATATAATACTCGTTAGAAATAATAAAGAGAAAAAAAGGCTTAATTTAATTAAGGCTAATTACGTCGACTAATTTTTAACTGAAAATTTATATGTTAAATAGTCCGCAAAAATAATTTAATGTTATAAGTAACAAAAAAAAATATTATATACCGATAATCTAAAATACGTACAAAGCAATCTATAGCATATATTTAGGCGTTAAAATTAAATTTTAATTAATCAATTTTTACATGACTATTTTAAGTATATTAATGAAAAATTGATATGATTTAATTTCATTATCACAGCCGCTTTTATTCCAAAAGATGTAGAAATTGCGTGCTTTTTTTGTAAAAACGTAGACATAAAATTCGTAACAATTCTCCCTGGTTTGAAAATAGCAATAGTATGTTACAGTAGAATAATCATATATAACAAGGGCACGACAGAGATCATGCAATGGCATTACGTGAACATGCTTGTGATGTACCTGACAGAGACGTTTCGTGTGATAGAGGGGAGCAACTGAGTTCCGAGGAGTTCTTGTAAAGATATTAGGTGGCAAGATTCGGGCAAGCACGAAAACCCCATCAACTCGGTGCTCGTAAATTTTCTCGGGGGGTTACGGAAATTCCACTCGGTAGGCCTACATAAGAATATACTGTAGCCCGATCGTGCCTTCAATCCGCGACGAGACTTTCTTCCCTAGACTGCTCGATCCCTCTCTTACGTGTCTTTGTAGTCTTATTTTCTTGCAAATAGAAGTAAACGCAAATGAGAGACATCCTCTCCCGAAATAAAGATGTCAGTGATTTTAACCTCCATTCATACATTACTCAATTTTTATTTCTCTTGAAAATTCAGTGTAGTATAATTTACTCGAAATAATAAGCAAACTTTCTTATTATCTGGTAGAGCATATATACTTCTGAATAAAAATAATTTGACAGATAAAAATAAAGTAAAATTTCAATAACATAATTTATTTTTAATATATAAAATAAAGTTGGGTAAAAAAGTAAAAAATTAATGTGACCGTAAAGTATAATAATTGCAAAGAATTAATGAATTGCTTCAAGAAAATTTTTATATTTCAATTGTTGTTTTCACAATTTGTTTATGTATTAAGTGTGAATAAACAAATTAACAACAATAATACTTATTATTATGTATTATAGCAGAATGTAAATATTAATTTGTATACATAATATATATATATATATATATATATATATATATATATAAATAAAGTGTATAATTATGAATATATGTATATGTAAAAATATATAATTATATACAAACTTGAATAAAATTTTATCGTTTCATGTTATCTTTATGTTCAATTTTTCCGATGAATCCTGCATTAAAAAAGCATAAACGTCCACGAAATATCCAGTGCGATATGGCTGCTCGATATTCGCAGACGTATACTTTCTTCGGTTCTGAGTACGTAAAAATTATACTTCCGCAAAGTTTCGTGTTAACGTGCCGCTCAGATCGGAACTTTTCTTACGGCCCGCGGCTATGTTCAATAAGTCTTCTCTTTTCGGCTGGTAATTTTTCTCTAGTATACAGAGTGCTCCAAGTTTGCCGCACCTCTTTTCATAAATTATAAATTGATTAACTAACTCGAAAAAAAATATTTTTCTATTGAAAATTTTATTGAGTTACATTTTCTTAGTTATATTATAATAACTGTACCGATAAATCTATAATTAAAATTTTGCTAAAGTAAATAAAATTAATTAAAGAACAAAAATTTATTTTGTTGAAATGTTATTTACTTTAAATTTTTTGCTAAAAATTTGCTTTAAAAAAAAATGTTACAATCATAAGAAAAAGTTAATATCAAACTGATCAAAAAATTTGTAGATGAAAGGAAATGCAATGAGAACTTGAATCACACTATGTGTATAAACACATAGACACATGCATACGCGTGAACGTATGCACATTCTCAACGATCTTCAAGAATTTCCCATGGAAAAAGTTAGAGAGTCATCGTAGATAGACACAAAAAGATCGTCGCGAAACCACTCTTGCATTTTTTCGTGTAAAAATATTGGCTAGGCAAGCGTTGAAATATTCACACTATATATATATGGACATTATATTCTTCATTCGCACTTTTATTCTAGTCGATAAATTACGATATTATTGTTCAGTATATAGTCATCTCTTAAGAAATCGTTATTCATATTGCTTTACTATTCCTGTTTATCGAAAAATTATAAATGTAATATACAGAACTAAGGTAATACATTAACTAATGTAAATTAAACAAATTAAGTTAATTGACTTCATTAATTAAATCTAATTTTAATTATACATATAATAGAACATGAGAATACTATAAAATATGAGAAAACTAAAATAATATAAATTGCAATATTTGATGAAATTAATTTAAACGTTACTACGATAACAACATACATTTACTAATATTTTAACAATATTTTATTATTTTATATATCTCTACGTTGCATGTATGTATGCACTTCTACATTGATTTGTAGAGTAAGATATGCAATATAACTCTTTAAAGTGTAATACACGAAACTGTAATGATTGTATGGGTAATTACGTTTTGTCAATATTGTCAATCAGTGGCTTTGAATGTTGCTAATTTGTTCATATATATCAATACCATGTTCTAACGTTATAATTGGCTAGGCACAGCCTAACCTTGGTTTGACCATGGTCAAACCTTGTTTATTTGCGATATTAGACACCCATATCCCATCAATATTGATACATTTCTGAATAAACATTATGAGCAATGCAACCTTTCTACTGTTGTTCGATGTCAAATTGCATCGGCGGAAATGGAATCATTTTCAATATAGTTGTGCTTACAATAATATAATATACGATACATTACAGTTATACACACGCAATTCAAATTTAATATATTAGACGCTTTTATTATAATAAATGTTTAATGTATTAAATTATAAGTAGAAATTAAATCCTAATAAAAGAATAAATCAAACAAGAAAAGAATCTTATTTTCGATCAAAGCGAACTTTTGATGCTTAATAATATCCGTATGCAAATTTACAAAAACATTTTTTTTTTTATTAAACCGATTTGATTTGTCGGATTTGAAACACAATTATAATTAAAGTTGGAAATAACATTACAAATTACTAATCATCAATTTCAATGATGAATGTTAATAAACATTTTAAAGCACAACAAAGAATCTATTACGGAAAAATCAGCTCAAGATTTAAACCTGGCCGAACTGCCAATTTTTTGAGACGAGCGTCTCACTAATTCGACCTGCGAAAGTAAGATTCTTTCTCTTATTTAATGCATTAGAACAAGGAATGTTTTTACATGTTATTTTTGTCGATCACAATTCCATAGAAAAAGTTCATTTCTTAGTTTCGCATAAAAGTGAACCTTAAGAATCAGGAAATTATTGTTGCTACGCTACTAGCATTTGAACTATAATATAGAAGTGAAAGAAGATGCAACTACAAGAACAAATTCAAAGTCGATATCGAGTGCCTTCTGTCTTCCAGTCTGAATAACATGCATTAGCCTTTCGCGAGATTAGAGAGGAATTCGAAAGAGCGAATGGCCGAAGGAGAAGGGGTAAGGGATAAAAGAAGAAGTAAAAGAAAGAAGAAGAGACGGATACTAGCAGCGGGAGAAAAAGAATCCGAAAGAAGAGATGGGACGGGCGACGAAGAGACGGAAGGACAGTACGGATTAGCATATTATTTACGCGCGACATCCCTCAGTCACAGGGGCGAGGATCCGAGAACAGAATCGGCTAAACTTTAAATCTCCTACCCGAATAATACCTCGTGCTCGGGCCACTCGGCGCGTCTCACCTCATTAAAGCGCGAGATGCCCGGGAATTCCCCGGTCGTTCGAACGCGCCACCCACGCCCGTCCACCGTTATTCCCGAGGGGTATGGCGGGGCACGTACACGAGACTCCGTCACGGGACGCTGCAAGAAAGTCGCGCGTTCATTTCAAGTCTAATTTACCGTGCGGAAATCATGGTGAATGTCATTATATAGCAAGGCGATGTATATGTGGCTGCAGTCGCGGTGTTACGTAGCCGACAGATGAGCGAATGGTTGAAATGTGGAGCGGAGAATTCTGGGATCGAAGTGGAGAACAGGGATCGAGGAATTAACGTTTCGCCTGTGCCTAACGAGGTAAATAGGATTATAACGTGCGATATCGATTGCTCGATAGTTACACCACGAATGCTATGTGCAACAGGATGTATGATCTGTGGAAACAGGAAGATGGACAAACGCAACAACATGAAGGATTGTAATAACAAGCATTAGTTGTTTGTCAGAAATGACTTCTTCACAAAAATGATTACTTTTTTCTTCTGACGCGTTTAATTAAAATCAATTTTTCTTTTTTAGCACGATATTAATTAAGCATTAGTATTATAGTTTCAAGTATCACAAGTAATGAAATATTTTAAAAATGTAAGTAATGTCTCGTTTTAAGTTCACTATTTCTAATTCGCGTCAAAATTCAAGACATAATTCTATTTATACTTTTATATACTATGTAACACAAAAACTTTTAAAAAATCAAAATATTTACATATTATATATTAAAATATACGTATGTACATCAAAACACACAGTATATGTATAAAATTAAAAACAAAATACAATTTTTAAATCTAGCACAAATTATAAGTTATTCACGTAACCTTTAGGTAATTTTTACTTTTAACATTTTCATTTATACGATTAGACATAATGTTGAAGTTTCAATGCTCAGTTTCACATCCACTGCAAATATATGCACACACTAGTCACTATCACTTTACTTAATTTAATTAAAATGGATTTAATTTCATTTGCCTCTAAGTAATTTCGACCAAAATAAACTATCCTGATAGAAAAATATGTCTTACATTAGTATAAAACGACTGATTCGATTACCAAACAAACAAAAATTAAAACAGAACATGAAATATATACATATGGCAGCTTCATTACTGCTTCATTACTACAAGCGTATAAAGTGCATTAAGACAAAGTGACATGTGAATAATTTCAAATCGTTCGTTTTCCTGCTTCGTTTTCGTTACATGTCAGGTTATATTAACACAATGCTTTATTTAGATCTTAATGACGAACAATTACCATGTAACGATTTTGGCAAAACACAAATGGTATTCCCAACACAACGTAAAGTACCGTGCTGTAGTTATAACGTATAAGCGTAAAAGATTTACAACGCATTAATTGATAATGGTCAATACTCGACACTTTCCACTACGCTAAAATATCACTTGGCAAAAGAACACGAAAGCTATTAGAATTGAGAAAAAGTGTGAACTAAAAAAAAAGTGTAAGAACACTTAATCTGAAGAGAAAGCAACTGTATATACGACGTACTCGAAAAGACAGTTTATCGCTACTCTGAAACTTCTTATCACTCCTGTAGGTACTAACGAAAAAGCTTGGTGTGATGTGAGCTTAACTTTCGCATTAAGGGTCGCTGCGTCAAGAGTACACGTGCGCTCCTAATTAATCCAGAACAGGTCTTCCGACGAGCTGCAATCATATTAATCGTCGTCCTCCGCCCCGAAACCTGAGCAGCGTGACGCACTTTATATTTAGCCGCCAAATTACGGTAAACAATTACGGTTTAATACCACCGGCGATCGAGCAATTATTGTAAAAGCTAGGTCGCTATCAATCACCACCACGGCTGATAACGCCCGATAACGACGTTCCGTTTCGAAAGGTCGAGCCACACCTATCATTGCATCGTCCGTTATTTACCTTTCTAAAAAGGAATTATTTAGTTATTCAAGATAAACGATTAACATCCGATATATTTTCAAACGTGATAAACGACGAAATTATAAAGTTTCGTATTCAACGCATGTTTGAACGCATTGGAATCTCATAATTACGATCGAACAACTTACCGCATTGAGATCAATAATTAAATTACTTTGCAAGTTTTAAATTTACTTATAAAATTGCATGGCATGAATAGTATTTTTAATAGAATATTATACCTCTGAAAATTACTTCGTGTTAATTAAGTCCGAACTATGGAAAATAATTCTATGGAGGAAACAAATAATTTGCAATCTGTAATCATTAGTACTTGGCTATTGCATTTATTTATAAATAATGCTGTTTACAAGATACTAATATTACAAAATATTATACTTAATACAAATTTAACATATTATTGTATAATTAGAGAAAAATAAACGAGAGAGTAACCGCTAGCTGAAATATTGTCCCACAAATTACATGATTTCATTTGATTTCATCTGATGACAAATAATTTTCTTCACTATATATATAATGAAGTCATTTGGTAAAATAATTGATTTTATCTAATATCACGCAATTATTTAGTATAGTTGCATATGTAATTATCGGATTATCGGAATTATTAAATTGGAATTTCATATAAATTTTATAATGATTTCGAGAACTCTGTCTCATGATTACATTAAATGATTACTCTCTCGAAAATAAATTAAAGACATATATATTTAAGTAAGTATGCAAAGATCGCTTTGTAAGGATATATAGTAAATGGCAAATGTAAGCAAACAAATACAGTTCAGTTATATTATATTGCCGTAAGTCTCAAATCCCCTGAAATATTCTGAACGTTGATGTCTTTCAGGATTTCGGGTCTGGCGGATTTGGAATTCACATTCAAAGTTGTATTGTAAATATCATGATGTTATAAATCCGAAAAGAATTCTGTGAGAAAAAAAGAGAGAGAGAGAAAGAGAGAGAGAGAGAGAGAGAGAGAGAGAGAGAAGAAATTTATGAAAACTGCTTTGTATTGGAGGTTTTTCAAATTTACGACACGGTCAATTATATCAGCAGGGGCAATGTGCATCGATGAGTATTTCACATTTCACACTTCTGTATCGCCATGTCAAGTTTTTGTGGTTTTATGTTACACGAGAAAAATCGAAATTATTAAAAGCGTGGCATCGATCACGAGACCTGTTGATAGGTAGCCTATATGTATGCATCCGTGTATATTGAGTGTCTTTGATAAATTGCATCAACTTCTAGGGTGTATTCTATGTAAACGTTTAAACGAACTGCCAGTAACACAATGGAGCTAAAGAAAATATAGACATAATTAAATCTTTAAAACATTTAAAATATTTTATTAATAAAAATTAAATAAAAAAGATATAACTCTCTTTCCAGATTTTTATTTTCTACTTCATTAAAAAGACTTTATAAAGTGTCTTAAGTTAACTTTACTTCTTTACTTCTGAGTAAAGATTAATTAATACTCCATGTTCTGAATATAAAAAAATTCTAAACATAAGTATAAAATGCTCTTTATATTTTTGATATATTACTAAACATTTTACTATCTCGGATATTAAGGTCGAGATCGATACAGGTATCGCAGAAATTTTACAAAGTTTAGAACGTGAACGAAAAGAGTAGAATTTGCCGGACTTACATTTTCGTTTGCTACGACAGAGTCACATATTGCTCGCTATTGTTTCATTACTGAATACATGTTGCCCGTCACAACGCGATTGCTTCGCTTTAATATCGCGGCTTAATATTCAAAGCTTGCGCTACGCTCGACTCACGCGAGCCATCCGCTCGCAGCCAAGCAAGTCGAAATGGTATTTATGTCCTCGTGCTATTCGCGTTGCGACGATATTTCCACCTCCTTCACGTTCCATGTTGCCCCATTGGGTAATGGAACATATTCCGAGGCGCGACGCTTCGCGGATGATTCCAAGGTAGAAACGCTGAACCGAGCGCTTTTTTCGAAACGTAGTTTCATCTGCGCCATTTTTATCCTGTTTTGAAGGCAGCATTTCGCTACGCATCTCAATGCACCAGTTCCATCTTGTTCGAAACATCTTATACCGTCTTATTTTCTGCAGCTGCAAGTCGATTATCTCAAGATATACGGCATTTCCATTCCACTGCACTCCTATTATTTGCAATAACCTCTTTTTCTATTACGTTCATAAATTACGATCGGCGAAATTAGTTTCAAATATGTTTAATACAATTTCACCGCTACCTTGTTTCGCGGAGATGTGCTTTTTATCTTCGTACAAATGAGATAAGTTGATAATTATAGCTGATATCAAGAAAAATAAGTAAAGAATCAGACAGAATTGAAGAAACTTTTATAAACAATCTCGCCTCGATTAAATTAAATAAGTGATAAAATTATTATAAGCAGATGTTCTCAACGTCTCAGAGTTAATAATTAACATTATTATTAACATTATTATTTTATTTTTTATTAAATGATTCATTCATTTAATGCAAATAAATACAACAGATCTTTTATATCACGAAAATATTTGATATAACCGTTTTATTGTTAATTCCAAAATTATTTAACTTTTTATTTCGATATTGAACGAAATTCGAAATCCGGTTTCGAGGATTCGTCGAAAAGTTTTGGAAAGTAGACGAATTTTTGCCGAAATCCCGAGCGCGTGAGTGGCCAGTTTAAGTGGACTGTGCCCATACGAGCGCATGTATATTCGAGCAGGATTCAGGAATGATTCGATTCGACTTTATGCAGTCGACATATCGCTGTTGCATAAAAATTTTAACGGAAGCCGCATACGATAATGAATTTTCGATGCCTCGAATCGAAATGCGGTGTCAAAGTGATCCGTTTATCGTTTTAATATTTTTAAAAGTAAGATTCTGAACACGAAGAATGTTCCCTGGGTTAAAGAATACTTTTATAATTTGTAGCACGATCGATACGAGGTTTCGAGTTCCAGTGTATTGGAATAATAAACAGAAAAGTACCAGAGATGGGTCGACCCAAAGGGAAAACACTCCAGATAGGAGAGCTATGATTGCACTTTCAGACAGAAGTTACAAACTGAGTTCGGTCCAGCGACTGAATATTAATACACTATACACACCGCACAAATCTATTCTTATTCATATATTAGATATTCTTTAGAGAAAATCCAATTAAATCCATACTTTGTATTTTTAAATATCTACATAATTTTTAAATAATTTCTTTCTAACGTATTTTACGATAATGTATAAAAAGCGTTGGACAAAAATACTTCACACATACATTGTATTAAAATTAAAATAATTTAATTTATATCACTGCACATTTTATATTCTTACTTACTTCAAATTATATTGAATTTCAGTTATTTTTAATCATTTCTATAAGTCGTCACTGCTCCTACTCAATATGTTGTTAATTTAATTAAAACATTAAGTAAACAATTTAACTCAGGAAAATGTACCAAATTTGACTCTATTTTAGTTTGTTATTTACTAAATGTATACTAAATGTATACATGTAATATGGACATTGTTTACGTTGAAACCACAGAAATGTTTGATTTCTATCTTGACAAAAGTAAAAAATAACAAAATATTATTTAACTCAAAAAACTAAATCATCATTGCTCTTTTTCATATCTAACAATATGTTGTTCATAAACAGGTGTAAATTAGAGATAAAGAAATATAATTATCTAATTACATCAGCGAAATAATTAAAAGTATTCTATAAAATCTGCACTATAAAGAAATTAACAAATATGATAATAAGTTTATAATCCACTTACTAACAATAATTTATAGATAAAAATATACTTTAAATTATTTTTATTTATTAAAAAGTTATTATTTCTCAAAAAAAAGATAATGGCGATAAAAAGAAGAGTATTGTAATTAATATAATTATCAATAGTAACAAACATCTCATTTTATCTTATTTCATTCAATATAAGTATCATGATTTCTAAAATAAATCCAAATTACAAATAGCTTTTTGTTACGGAGATACAAAGAAAAATGCATTTTCTCTTCGATCACTTTTCTAATCCGCGAAATCATTCGATCGAAGGGAGACTCGGTGGCCGTTATCGACCAGCATTGAATCACCCTGCGGTTGGCGAAGTCACGCTGAATCGCGATAATTCGTCGCGGGTAACCACGGTGGATCGGGTCGCCAGAATAGAGACAGTGGAAACGTCATCGCTATATCGTAAGGATAGAGGTGGATGGAGAATATGGCTCACTCCACTTTGGTCTATTCTAGGAGAGCTCGTAGAGATAAGCCACCGCCCTGATACCTACGTCGAACATGATGGCAGATGTATACAGATATACATTCTCGCACACGTACAAGCTTTTATACGAATAACATGCACCCAAGGATAGGATGCATGCACGCACGAAAGGGACAAGTCCTTGTCAATCCTTCCGGTATTCCATTGGGATTTTCTGAAGAAGTGCGAGATGTATTCTTAACTGACATGGCAATACTGTCTCGAGTCAACGGTCGGTTTGCATGAGTCCTTTGAGCGATACATAATACATGACTAGGAAAATGCGTTTCGAAATATATATATTGTATGTTATTTATACTGTTAGATCAAACATTGATTTCTTCAGATTTCTTTGAGAAATCTGTTACATTTATATAAAATTTTTCCGATATTGAAATTTATATTTATAACAAAATACACACAGAAAAATATCAATCTACTGCTAAGAAAAGTAATTACTCAATTAATTTTTGTTCTTTTAACGATTATCTTTAACAAAAAATATTTTCTTAACAATCTTAAAATACTTATTATAAAATTTTTAAAAAACTCATTATTATATACTCAAAACAAGAATTTATTTTTTTTTTTGAAAAATATTTTGAAAAATATATGAAATTGATCGAAGAGAAGATCGAACTTTTCATAATAAGCAAATCAAATTTGATAAACTTGATTGAAGTATTAAACTTACTAGGATTCAGAATATATTTTAAATAAATTTAATGTTTCAGATGAACTAATGATAGATTTGGGGATATATTTTTAAAATACTTGAAATAAGTAATTATTACTTACACAGAGTAATTATTACTTGTGTATTTTTTTATGTGAAGATATCAGAAATATATATCTATTAGTATATTGTTAAGCATAAAAATTTAATTCGGAAATAATTGAAATTATTCATTTAAGAATTTAATAAAAATGATTTGCTGAATTTTTTTTTTTAATTAATTAGTACATCAATTTTTTATGAAAAAAAATTCTATTTTCTAATAGCGGTTATCTAATAAATATATTTACGGATTAGAAGATCCGTAAAATCCGTGAAAGTTTGATAAATATATTTACAAAGTAGGAACAAATATTTTAGCATTTAACGTATTTTAGCATTTAACGTACTTCGAATCAAATCTATTATCGCGTTTTCATAATATTTAGAATTTATCATAAATTGTAGATACTACGGCAATGACTGTAGCATTCCCGTGTGATTCGGAGAATGCAAAATGCACCTTACATTGTTGAACCGATGACTAGCGATCCAAGATACAAATACAACACAACACGTATCATCTCGAAACGCTCAGGGACGTAGATACGTTGCCGCACGATGTCGATACAATATTCATGCACAGTGTAAAGAACCCTTCACTGTTCTCCTCCTATTTTTGATGAAATCGTTTGAACAAAATTTCGCAACGTTATTTACATACATTCGATTGGAAGTTTGGATCATCTGTCTATAAAAATTTACATTTGACACGCTTGAACAGAGCGGTTCAATAGAAAGGCAAATTTATATTCCATAAACAATGCAGATGATTTTAGATTTGAAAATGATTTATTTGTGAGCATCAATTTTATGCAACACGTATCTGTCTGGTGTCAATATAAAAAAAAAGACAATGTCATGTCAGAGACACTCTTTGTACATTTTTTTACTCGTGCAATGTGATCTATCATATTATTCTAAACATGAATACGTAAAAATTGTTCCTTTTTTTAGACCGCTCTGTATTATTCGGATGTTGATTTATTTAAGACTTTCTGATCAAACGATTAAACATGACAGAAAAACAACTACTGTGAAAAACGAACAACAGAAAAGAAACATCTGTATTCTCACATGCTCGTACAAACTCCATAGAGTTTAATTCTTATTTATTTTTTTCTTGAAATTGCAATTTATATTTATTGCGTATCAGATTTTCTTGTTTACTTATTTATTTAGGGAAGAAGTGAATTTCCATCTGAGAAAAGGGGAACGATAAACAAAACTATATATGTTTCATGTAGAACGCATAGATACTGTTCGTCTTCAAATGCGCGTATATACTTTAGTTTGAGTTATTTTTATTTTTGCGGGAATCCGTGCAAAACCTTCTCACGCGCACGAATCTTTCTACATTTAATATTTTAAACCCCAAGTGACACGAATGCCAAAGTGCTATGGGATACAATCCCTATTTCGGAATAGAATAATAAAGAAGTCCTACGTTTGATATCTATTTGACAATATTTAGGTCAGCCAAAATGCATATTTCACATATACATATAAATACTTCCTTCACTTTCTCTCTATCTATTCATTTTCTTCAAATTACTTCAGTAATCCTTTTCAGTAATCTTTACGTAATGCGAAGACAGAAATAACCTGATCACGCCATCACACCAGTGACATATAGCCCTTGGAATCTTGAAGATTATTTCTATGCGTGAGCGTGATAAATAAATCTGCTTATTGACTTTTGCCGCGACACTCGCTTACTTTCTTCCGTCACCTCATGTCTCCTTCGCAAACTCTGACTTTGAGAATCATATGTTTTAAATAAAATGTGATAAGATTACACCGACATTCATTTCCTTAGCTATAAGTTCCAAGTAATCAATTTACATCAATTTACAGCATCAATTGTGTAATTTTCAATTTAATTTTTATTTATCTCATACAAAGATCACGCATGCAGTAAATAGTTAAACACAGTATATAATCAATTTATGTTAAAATTTAATTGACTAGAATTTTTATATTGCATAGGCTGCTTAAATCGATTATTACAAGCAAGACTGAATCTCGACGCCATAATACGTCAAAGTTAGATTTCGTCAGAGCTTTGGGTATCAGAACTGACGCCGTGTAGTACATTTCATGAATAATTTTATTTGTCAAGCTTCTTAAAAGATTTGCTGCGCACGTCAGTTTCAAGCCTAGTTTACGAAAGTTTTACGGTGATAATTCAAGACTAGAACATTTTTGATATATCGAGGATACTTGAAATATTCTAAATTTATAAAACTAAAAGTGGAGACTTTGAACTTCTTTATCGATTATTTCCTCAAAATACTCAAAATACTTGTAATTCTAATCTAACAGTTTTTTTGCAAATATCCGATGATTAAATGACAATATTGTTTTACAAATAATGCGCTTTGGCCATTATTTTCTTCCACTGTGTATAGTTAAATTAAAATTGAAAGAACATAAAATAAAAAATATCTTTCTTTAAACATATGTATATAAAATATAAATTTTCTATAAATGTATGTAATTACTACAACTATGTAGAAATGACGAAAACCAATTTCGCAGTGTATTATTTTTTTAAATCAATATTTTCAACAGTTCACGTCGTCCATAAATATTTTTATCAGTTTTTAAATAATTTTAAGTCTTCCAAAATTATAAGTCTTTGTTGCAATTAATTCTATCTATCAAGTTTCTTTCAAGTGAATCAAGACCAAGTTCATTTCCTAATCAAATGTGTTGGCATTTGCATTGGACTAAGCTTCAAAGTCAAATTCAACTCTTTAATTCCCTGTACTTTACGTTTCCTTCAAACCGCGAAAGTCGGAAGTGTCTTCAAACCACTCGTTTTACTTCCCCGCGGCATTGTCACGGTCGAAGTATCGAGCATGCGAAAGCGACTGTGCACCTGCCAATCTTTCTGTAGATTTTCAAGGCAACACCGGATATAATCACACGCGACTTTATGATTCTCGTATAACTGTACGATTCGTACACGCTTCTTGGAAATGCGTTTCTGCTTTCTTCTCTTTAACCGACATAAATTTTAATTGAGAACAAAATTGCCGTATTGTTAATATGCTTTATATGCATGAAAATCGACGTGCATTAATTTTAATCGATCAAAATCATTATCTTTAATGGATATTTATGGTGCACGTTACATGTTTAAATTTAGTGTATAAAATAGGACATCAAGGTGTCATTCTCGATGGTGCATTGAATTCGTCTTGAAGATCCTTACAATATTATGGAAAAAAATGGATGGCGTTTTAAAAATTCAAGATAACTCTAACTATTTATTTAAAAAATTTTTTAACGCATTGTAGCCTGCATGAAACAGATAAATGTTTACTTTTCAATCTTTTCTTTTAAGGGGATCTTAAAATCGTCTATATTATCAACTAAATGCAATAATTTTTGTACAATTTTTTTTCTTATTTATAAATTTGAAAATCATTTTCCAGGATTAAAACATATGCATCAATAAGTGTGAGGTGAAGTTTATGTTGAAAATGAAAAAAATTGCGTAAATTGAGATCTTTTTTACTATTTCTTAGTCCAATATGGCGTTATAATTGTCAATATTATAATAATATTTGCTTGATATCAAAGCTTTGCAAACTATAGAAGAAACCGAGGTTAATAGACTCATTTTTCAGTTTCGAATTTTTACAAACGAAACTTATCGAAAAAATGAATTCTACACCAATTACTACATACAATAATAATATTTTAATAATAAGGGGAAACTAACTAATATGGAAAAAAAATGCATTTTTCTAATGCATTCTATCTGATTCAACTAGCCTCGGAACCGACTAAGATTATTAAAATAAAAATTAATGCATTTTAAGCTACATCTTTGGCATATTAATAAGACTTTTAGATAAAAATATATTTTAAACGTGACATTCGTTTCGCAGGACAAAACAATGATTCTTTTTGTTCATCGTGCAAAAACACGTCGAGCCTAATTTTCGAGAGATTGGACATGAGAGATTGGACTAAACTTATAACATTTACCACTGAGGAAAATCTCTTTAAAGAAATAATTTTGAATAAGTACTATAAGAGTCGTCACTAAATTAGTCATACAGTTCCAAGCTGTGGTTAGTCTACTATCCACACACACACACACACACACAC
>Ga0157364_1003387_pt1 | contig 15434 bp, 8 predicted proteins | sample AttsexASBM2_FD_111476 | JGI IMG/M metagenome (GOLD analysis project Ga0157364, IMG submission 111476) | Fungus gardens microbial communities from leaf cutter ant in Ribeirão Preto, State of São Paulo, Brazil - Atta sexdens ASBM2 | ecosystem: Host-associated > Fungi > Mycelium > Unclassified ...
AATAGCACGGAATAGCACGGAATAGCAATTGCACGACAATCTTGTTCTCGACAACCAGACTGTGCTTTTTAATTTGCAACGAGGATTTTATTTATGTTATTTAAATAAAAAACGCAGGAAGAAATATCTTTCAAATAAGTCCAAATGAATTAATGAGACATTTTGGATCCATTAGTTACCCAATGTATGAAAATTGTTGCATACAGAAAACGAACGATCGAATTTTATAGATAAATCTAAAGAAGAATCTACAGTTTATTATTATGAAATTCTCATTAAATTTATATATTAGAAAAATATACAAAATAAACTTTTTTATAATATTTAAAATATTAGAGGAATGACCACACGATCTAAAATCGATAGATTTGTAAATATTACACGAAACCGAATAAAATCAATACTCTTCCTTAAATCGTACAAAATTTTTTTATTTCGATTTCTAACTTTAGTGTCAACTTCATTTATTATGACACTAAACTTTAATATTTTATTTAGGACTGAAGTATCTTCGAAAGAGGAGCCAATTAATGAGAACCTTCCGGGCAGCATGTTTCCGTGTAGAGTATTTGATTTATCAGGCAATGTACCTCCGTCGTAGGAAAGGACGAAATGGATTTCTTCAACCCTCGTCCATCACTCCAAAGAACAGAGAAGAGTGGACCGTTCACCAGACCACTCCTCCGCCAAGAATATAGACTAAAGCTGGAGCGTCGTATTCAAGTCACGTGTTAGGGAAGGACTCATTTTAATTACAGTAATTGAAAGGAAGACCCTGTCTTCGCCTTTTCTTCGTTTCTTGCGATCGCATTTGTATGGATCTCTTACAACAATCACGGCGCTATCAAGAATTTGTTACATTTGCTGTATCGATAAATGACAACGTGATTAATTCTTTATATGCATTGTGTAAATATAATTATAACTTGTACATAAATAAATATTGGAAATTAAATATAAATAATATATAATTTCTTTGCTATATATTGCGATTTAACAACAAAAGCAATATAAAATTATGTCTAATTGTTTACAAATCATTTTTTATTTATTTAATAAAAAATTATAACTATTATGAGAGTGATCGAAATATGAAATTCATTTTAATCAAAATAATAATTAAAAAAAGATTGTTTTAATGTTTTAATTTAACATTCATTTTACAAGTAATTATTGTATCTTAATATCATATTACCAGCATAACGTAGACAGTTTATTCTGGTCACGTGAATTAGGAAAAGAGAACTTCTTTCAGTAAAGGCAGTAATTGAAAGGAAGCTTTCCACATTTTCCCTCTGCCAACGCGAAGGAAAACGAGAGGGCTCCAATCACTTCCTTACTTATTCAGAAGAAGCGGTTTCATTGATTTTGATTGCCCCGCAATCAATCACAATATACAACTATTTGTGCGTGTATCGTTAATTGAAAAAATAAAATGCTTTAACATGGCAATTTAGGAAGGGAAAAATTAAAATGATTTTCGATTTTAGCAATTTATAAATAGAATACTTATTGTAAACAAAAAGTGAAAAATAATATCAATAAATAATAAAAAAAATATAAATAAATATAATAGCAATTTATACAAAAATGTTAAAATAAATATTCATATAATTAGTTTCAATATAATATCTTCAACTCTTATTTCTCAAAGATAAATTTATTTTTAAACAGCATTCTTGCAAAATTTCGAATTCTATTCACATAGCAGAAAAATCTCCCTCGTATTTCTCTTCCAATTTTCTCGATAAAATATTATTAAATATTTTTCGCAATAAAAAAATTCGATAACAACATACTATTTCAACCGACTCTCTTTATTGTTTTTTATTTGAATTGCTATACATAGGCTTTCATACATTCGCAGTAATAGATTCGAAAAATTATTATTTTATCGTACAATTAATTGTAACGCAAATGCAGAAAAAGAGTATATTATTTTCAAGAGTGAACTTTTAGCTAAACATTTTATACATTTTCATTTTATTACACAAATTTTTATTCGTGTTTTATATACAAGTTGTTACTTTTCTCGGTCCCATTATTAAAATGCATTGAAAATGAAGAAAAAAAAGGTTTGGAAGTAATAAAAGATGAAAAAATGAAAAACAATAGAGATAAAAAAGAAAGAAATAAGGGAATAAATAAAAATAGGAATAATTAATCAGAATGAATTATAAAAATATGAAGATTTAAATCATGACAATAGAATGTAATATAAAGTACAGTAAATATCATAGATAAAAAAATGTATATATTATAATTTATATGTTACAATAAATTATTTATGAGTTACGATTTATAGCTTATGTGCAGTTTAATTATTCTGAAACAGGCACATATAAAATATACAATTATGAAATAATAAATACTAATTATTAAGTAAAAAAGAATATAATATATCATACATCGTAAACCGGAAGTCCTAAAAATTGCAAGACAAGTATTTAAAAAATTAATAAAAATGAAAAATTAATTTATTGAAGATTGTTTTTCTGTGCAAGGATAATTCATTGCGATTTTGATGCAGTATATGAAATACGAACTTCGCATAGTCCTGTGCTTTTATCGATCAACTCGAGCACGAAATGCATCGAAGTTGTAGTAAAGGAAGAAAACGCGATTACACGCTTGTCGTTCGCGTAAGTCGTGGCTGGATTTCTTCGCTCGGTTTGACAGAGGTTTGCAGATGGTATCATAAGTTTCTGTGAACTTTAATTATCGCAAAATAAAAGAATATAACTTTGGCCAACTCGTTAGAAGTTGGTGACTGCAGATTCCCCCGAGAATGAAAATTATGCTCGCGCATCTTCCGCGCCACACATTCGCAGCAAATTTAATACCCGCGTAATAATGTCGAACTCCATGACCAAGCGAATCAGCTTTTGCACTACTTCGCAAATAAGGAAAGATCGTACACTTCGCAGGATTACACGAGTCGCGAAAGAGGATTTCATTGCGGTTAACTTCAAACATAATTTCGCAAATTTCAATCCTTTACCTTAGCAAAATTTTTTTCTAATCGAGAGAGAGAAAATTTTAGAGAAGTTTTATAGACATATAATAAAAAATTAATGATAAAACGAATTGCAGCAGGTAGATATTAAATAGAACAAACAAAGTAATATGGATATGGTAATGCATCCTATTTAAAAAATATATAAATAAGTAAAGATCATATTATATGTATAAAATCAAGTTGTTTTAATCTTTAATTAATTATAAATCAGTTAATGTCAATAAATGTTCTTTCTTTTAGTTTAGAAAATATTTACAGATAATATTATACCTGTATTCGCGTACACAAGTTGACACGATTACAAATTACGATATATCACAGTTGAGCAGTCTAGAGAAGAGAATAAGAACTCTTTTCGACCAGTAAAAGACTAATAAAAGACGTAAAAACTTTTCTAATATAAAGTTCGTCCATCAGCACCGTAGATAGATTTCTTTCTTCATATGATATCTGCAGATGTAAGGCTATTGTTATCACACTTGTCAGCATATGTTATATCTTTGAAAGCAACAAAAGAACGGCACAAACCCATTCTATATTTCCAATGACATTTTTGCAGATTAAATGAAACTTTATAATGTTTATAATGTTAATAATTCTTCGAGAAATAATCAGTATCGGCAATATCATAAAATTACATAGAAAAAATGATTTTGTTAAAATATCTAAAAATTTAATTAGATATATTTAAAAATAATTCTATTACATCAAAATAAAATTATTTAGGATACAATCTGACTGCTAGAATGTAAAAACTTTTTTCGAATTGCTTGTATGTTCTAAACAATAATTTTAATAGTCCAACAAAATTATTTTCAAACTTATTTTTAGCTAAATTTTTAAATTTTTTAGCAACATCATTTTTTCCATTAATATTCCAGTAATATTGCAAAAACGATTATTTTTCTATTGTATTTTGATAATTGGAGGACAAGGAAAGATCGAAAATTTCCATTAGAATAATAGTTAAATAACAATTTTGCTTGTTCTCATTAAAAATAATTAATTGAATAAGTAAAAAATTAGATGTCTTTGATATATGTTCTGGATATTTTACATTTCTTGTCTTCAAAGATTTAATTTACGGTTACATGTGTCACACATAATATTGTTGTACTTTAAAGAAGAAAATCCACACAACAGCGTATTTTAGGCTATTCAATTTAATTTTTGTTTCTCACTTCGACGCTCGACCACCTGGAGCTAATTAAGTTCGACGTAACAATCGATTGAAAAGTTGGACGACCATCCGATAAATTTAATCAAAAGGATGAGCACGAGCGGTGCGGTGGTTGCGACTCCTAACTAGATGAAGGACTCGGCAAAGTTTTCCGCGGGATTTTCCCACCGGCGCAAAATGGCGTGTGGTTATGAGCGATGAAACGACGGTGAGTGCACTTCTTCACTCACTGGAGAGACGAAAAGTTTTGTAGATATCGAATAAGTACTACGTAGAGGGAGAAAATGAAAGAAAAAGGCTGCTCCCTCTCCCTCAAACAGCCCTTCACAGGGCACTAAACTGGCTACCGCGAGAGACGAATTTCCACATTTAATTCCATGTCTCCCTCTCTCTCGTATTTGCTTTTTTTTCTAATGGCGGCTGTGTATGGCTTAAACTTTTTTTTTACACAAAATCGTTATAAAGCGCGATTCCCAACGGTATTCTAAATTTTTTTATCGTTTTATGACTCGCATATATCATCCGGAAAATGGGAGTTTTGCAAGAATTTTAAGTAACATTACCACGCCAGTCGGCGGTTTCATATGAAAAATATTTTAAGTGAGTAATTTCCATAAAGGCTTCAAAAAAATGACGAAATCTACATTTAAAGAATTATGGCTTTTGGATCGATTAACAGTAAGGATTATATTTTATATTTGTACGAGCAGTTAAGCACACTGACAATTATCAAATATTAATTAATGCAGCTTAGTTTAAAATGTCTGTTTTATTAATTTATTCAGTTTATCTTTCTCATTCCTCCCGGATTACACAAACTGAAATACTCAGACAAACGAGCAGCTATAATAAACGTAATATAAAATGTTATCGCGAATAAGCTCCAGCATTAATTTCTATGTTAATGAGTATAATGATCGCAGATACGCAAAGTAGATATCGTCCCAGATCCCAGCTGGAATATCTACACACGGCATCGTTATGTTAATATCAAGGTGACCTCTAGCGATTTCGCATGTATATTTAGCGATGATAACAGCCTTAAGAGTTTTGTTTGCCGCAATATTATAACTAATATTGGCTTAATATTCATTTATTCGCAATGCAAAATTCTCGTATTCCAATATCATATCGACATCCTCTATTACATTCTATTTAGTTACGCTCGGGAATATATTGCTGGAATCCTTTACGACTATAGTAACATCATAGTCACGTATGAGAAACGCGAATCTATTAATCTCATATCGATTGGCATATGTACCCGTGCAATATTGTATTACGTGACATCCCCATATAGAATCAATGTTATCCCATTATAGACAATGGCGCTAATCGATAAAGCGTAAAACGCCAGCACAGAACTTTATGGTAAAATTATGCGAGCCAGTATCATAAATCACATCAGTCTATATTTATACCGCGTTTTCTGTTATCAAAGCAATCGGAAATTCTATCCTCTTAGGAAATGACACTATCTCATCGGATAATATTTATCAATTTGCTAACCTGAAATAGATTCAGTGAATTTTACAGCTATGTTCTCTCTCTCTCTCTCTCTCTCTCTCTCTCTCTCTCTCTCTCTGTACTTATGTACTTACTGTACATAAAATCGTGACTCTTTACCATTTTTAAATTAAGACTTGTCGGTTTGTTTCATCGCTTTACTGTAACTTTTAAAGGATAAGACTAATACAATTACAGAGTATACAAGTTTTCTTTTCAATCCACTTATCCATTTTATCTGGAAATAAAATTCAATAAAGCGCATTAAGAAAGTTTCATGAAAAAAGAGATTCGATATATTGTCGATTCTGATCATTGCACAGTTGCTGATTAGGCCTACACATCTAAAGAATAATACATTAAAAACATTTTTTGCTTTATTTCAATTTATGTCGACAGAATTAATGAAGTATCGACTAATGCTGATGTATATAAATATATGTCCATATACACTCGGGAAAAACAGTTTTATATTAATTATATAAAATTATATAAAAGTATATATAATTTTATATAAGTTTATATAATTATATAATATATAAAATATTTTTTCTCGAGTAGGAATACATATTATTCGACGTTTCTATATTCTACGAGACTGAAATTTTATATTCCCAAAACAGTATACAATATTGAGAAATAGATCACAATGAACTCTCTTTCAATGGTTCGTGGCTGGAAATTATATCAATAAAAACAGACGTAGAACAATATTTTGCTATATAAAAATCCAAGTATTTAAAATATTTTCTTATGAGAGATGCACGGCGAGATCACAGCAATAATGTCGTTTATCGCACAAATAAGATTTATATTAAAATTTAAAATTTAAATATTAGCTCTAACGATATTTGTAATTACTTACAAAAAATTCTAACGATTATTTTTCATAGCATATTTTTCAGTGTATTAGTATATGATTCTGTTCTGAACAAAATATTATTATCGAATTATATTTCATCGATTTAAAGATAAATATTTTTTATAAAATCAATGAAATTAAAAAATATCATAAGATAAGTGAGATAAAAGGTACCAATCTTTAAATCGTTGAAATTTATTTTAGCAAAAATTTCCCCAGCATACATATTCACATCTTATTGATTTTTCATGAGCGATACGTCTTAAGGAAAAAATCGCAATCAATATGTCAGAATACGAGTGTATTGTACGTTCACGTTAATTTGTGGTCCAGCCGTTCCTGTCCGCGTGTCTTCACAGTAATTGACAATTTCGCACTCCAACATGGAACTAGTAATTAAGCTGCCATGCGTACAGCCGGATGTCGATTTTTTCATTCAGTGACGAGACTCCGTCGACCAATCCTAGCCAGATCGAGCCCGTCCGTTTAATCTCGCTGACTTCTTTTTCTCTCATCCGGGGAAACGCGACAATTAGTTTTTGAACGGCTCTCTCGCTAGTCCGGAGTTTAAAGAGACAAAGGTTGAAAGAGAAGTACATTCGTTGGAAAAATATCACCATCGTATAAAAGAAAATATCTTTTCATAGACGAGTGATTGCAGAATGTCTATTTTCAAAAGACATCTTTTAATAGAGTTTACGTCATATCATTTGATATAGCTATAAAAATTTTCATTTGTACTTGTAATGTAAGAATAGTAACATACAAATAAAATTATCCTTATATTACCGAAAAATTTTACTAATTTGCATTTTAAGAAAAGACTACGCTGCTATTTATTTTTCTATCAATCCTATCGTTATGATCTATCCTTACAGAAATTTAATATTGGTAAGTAGTGATTAATTATTTGTTTTGAAAATAAAAGCATTGTTGTTTAATGCTTTTAATACTACAAAATAAATAATTTTCAGTATTGAATTGATCAGTATATTAAATTTAATTTCTTTAAGGACACATGTCGTACAAGACATGAACAGGATTATTGAAGCAAAATGTTTCTTTTGATCGGAGAACACGCCGAAGCATAAACCGATACGGCTTGAATCCGGAAGGAAGATCATATGGGCAGTCGAATTATCTCGCGCAGCTGGCTAATACTCGAGCAGTGGAATGATTACACGCGTATCTATCTGCACACCCGCTGATTCTACCCGGCTAGCTGGCAACGTGATGACGCACGCAAAGCGAAACGTACGGGCGTAAATTGACAGAAATACTCGTCCATCTGCACGCCGACGTGGTTACGCGTCCGCAAAGTGCCTACGTCGACCAGCGGAATTAAATATGCACATGGCTTTTATGCACCTGTAAATATCGACGAGAGCTCGCATCAATTCCCTGATGGTGATGAGCATTTTTTTTTTTTTAATATCTCGCGTAATATTTTTGGATGTTTTTTTTTAAAGACTTTAGGGGAAGAGGTTTCAATTCAATGTTGCATTCTACGAATCGGTTCTGCAAACAGCTTTTTGCGCTTTCGATTTTCGTGATTCTGTCCCATTACGAATGGATGATCGAAGGAAATATTAATACCGCGCTACGTGAACGGTGACCGTGATTTGAATTTTTCATAGGTTGTGTTTCTTCAATCTGTCAATCGCTGAAGTCTGCATTATTTACAGAAGCAAATCTCAGAGCAGCAAGGATAACTGCAATGCTCACCAAAATATTTCGTTTTATCAGAAAGGAACAGAACACATGAATAATAAGGATGGAAATTTGAGACTGAATCTTTTCAGAAAGAAAAATTATACAAATTCCGAATTGGATAATTTATATATATAATTTGCGGTTATTTATTGGAATACAAGTTAAATCAAAAAGCATCTCAGAAATATTCATATTTCATAATACTCATTCTCTAAAACCTTTAGAGTGAATCTCTTTGTGAAGAGTAAAATCTCACTCCTAAATTGAGCATTATTTTTTAAGAAACTAATTGACTTAATTGTAACTTTTAAGAATGAGATTTTACTTTAACAAATTTGGAAAGCAGTAAACACTAACAGTAACATAACATTAATGTTAGAATTTCACGTTTAACAATATAAATGTATGATACATATTTTATGTAACAGTTACTATTGGGTGCGAAATTATTATTATATACTTACTGTTACTTTTGCGTTTACTAAATAATACGTCGTCCAATCAGAAAGGGACAATCCCGAAGAAAGACGGAACGAAATTGCTGCAAACATTCCTGTACACGGGAAAATTGAAATGATTGTCATAGATACACTTATGCAAGTGACCAACGTGCGTTCGCAAGATGGACAAAGAGGATATGCAAACAAGTAAATATGCATATCGATCACGATCGAGCTGCGCACCTCGAAGGGCAGCCTAACGCAATGTATATAATGTATACACATACTGGAATGATTGGCCAGTTGTATTCTGTCAGGCGTACATCCGGAAGTGCACGGTTCAATTACACTGTTCATGCCTAGTGTGAAATTCATGCGTGACAACAATCTGTGACATCGCACTGCCCCATAAAGCGACATATTGGAGAAATTAGTTAAAATTTGGTCGAAGCGACACGACGCGCTGACCGACCGGAACGGTCTGCATTTCCATTCGTGATATACCGTACAATTAGAGAAGATAACATTTTAAAGTAGCGAGATCTATTTCTAATTTCTATTTCTAAATTTTTTTGTATAATTCATATTTTTATTATCGGAAATTTTAATCTTATTCAATTATGACTCAGTTAAATAAAATAATAGGATATCGATTTTTAAACAATGATTGATTTGGCTGGAATTCAAAATTCCTATAAATTTCTTGTCTCTTCTTTCTGTGAATAATAAATGTCTCTTATTCTAATTTTATTAATTACGTTAATGCTAACGCTGACGATTTATTGACATTTTAATAATATTTTCACTAGTAGGGGTGCAAAACGAGAGTATCGCAACCGCGACTAATAATGACGTAGATGAATCCGAAAGCCGTGTACACATGGCCAAGGATCTTACGCTTCGTTCGCGTGAGCAAAATTTTTGACGGCAAGCTGACACGTAATTTCCTCACCTTCTTCCTTCTCTCTCTGCTCAACTTCTGATCTCTAGATCCAAGTAGCCAAGTAAGTTTCGAAGAAGGGGTCCGATGCAATCGCTAGCGTTGAATGTTCGAGCAAACTCAGGCGATTCCTTTCATAACGAGGGAAGTCAGTTAAATCTGCAAGGAATACGTGAAGCAAATATATAATGCAACTTTGACAAAAAATATCTAAAAATTCACCGTATCAATATATTTTTACATTTATAAGCAAATATTTTATGTACATTTATAAAATATAATTTTTTATTTTTATAAATATATTATATACATATATTTATATGATGATATATATAAGAACATAAAATAAAATAAAATAAATAAATAAAGCTTCAAAGGTATTATTTTATTATAATTACATTTAACAAAAAGCAAGAGAACTTCTTCATTAATGCGGAATGATTCTTTAAAGAAGAATTAACGGTTTACTAGAAATTAACTAAACGTTTTTCTTTTTAATGACATCATAATACAGCAGGTCTCGGTTGATATATAATGTATGTTGATTCGTAGGAAAAGATTAAAGCCATTAACATCGCTATTAGTGACGGCGCGATGTGACATCCCGGAACGATTATGTATCCTGTTGTACAAATCGAGTCGAAAAGCGGATGTCGCCATGCGCGTCGCGCACGGTTATATAAAGCAATGTGCCCTGGTGTTCTCGAGTACACGCAAACAAATGTATTCGAATAACGTAACAGAAATAACATCCCCGAAGGCACGCTCGCTTTATCCGCCACGGGATACGCATCGCTTTGTGTCGAGCTCCACTCCGAGTCGCGGATACGAAACAATATGTACAATGGCAACATTGTTGAAAGTTAACCGCGTGATAGCAAATGGATATCCCACTATGCGCATCGGAGATTCCTCTGAGAGGGTGAGACAGATAAATAGAGGGACAAGAAGGGAACGAGGACGAAATTGATTTAAATTTCGACCGCAAAAGTGGTCGGAAACGGGGACGAGCTGTAGAAGTGAAATAGCTCGATTTAATTGCGTTTGCGAACTATTTTCACCCTTCCATTTCCAATCAGTTATCTTCTTCAAACCCGACCTCGAGACCGATCACGATGTGATAGGTGGCTATTTTTCTCTCTTGACGAACTGTAATATCAACAAAATGAAAAATGGTACACATCATTTATAGTATCATATATCTATATTGAGCGCTCAAAGTCGCAATTGAAATTGAAGTTTGACCGATAATTGATAGATTAAAATAGCACGTGGTAATTTTGTGGAAGTCAAATTAAAACTCTAGCGTCGAGAAAAGAAGAAATAGGAAAATGACACGTTAGCAATATTTATTAATTCAACTTTAGAAGCTTTTGAATCTTAGGAAACAGAATAACTTTTGTTTTACTTAATGAATTGTAATAATATTTTATATAATGTTCTGATTAATTATTAAAGGATTTACAAACACACACACACACACACACACACACACACACACCACACAGTAACATTGTATATTTTATGGTTATTTAAGACTAAATTATGTAGATACACAAAATAAAATTTAATATTTGACCACGATATTTTTATATGTAGTTCGATGAATTGATATGTTTAATAAAAAAATTTGTTGTAGGCTTGTGTTATTAGTGATATTCAATACGAACATATTTTATGCATTTTATATCGCACTTTATGTTTATTAAACTTATTAGTTTTGTGGAAATGTAGGGAATTTTTTAATACAACAAATATATCCTATTTTTATCCGAAACATTTCAATCGCTTAAAATTTTTATTATATTTTGCAGAAAAATGTATTACACAAAAATATGTTGCAAATAAACTGCGAATACGATAAAAAGTAAATACGCAAAGATCGGGAAAGCGTACTATGAAACATGTGGGAGCATTAAAACAGGATTTGATGTGTCACGGCATTGAGTTATGGTTGCGGATAAACAGTAAAAAACGCGAATACGAGAGGAGAGGAGATATTTGAGAAATATCCTACAACCGCAGGATGTACGAGTCGCGGAGATAGCGCGGATCGATCGGCCACTTCATTAATGGATAAAGTGTTATGGCGGTAATCTCGTTGCCGTGTATCTGCAGTTGGAACGCGAGCCAAAATCTTCCGCGTGATAATTATGTAATATTGCGCGGTTGCGCAAGTTGTGCGCCCGCATTGCGCACGTAACGAGGCGGTGGTCGCAACACTTTGCAATCGCAGTTACATGGATTACTTTGGCATTACTGCAGATAGCTTCTCATTATGGGCAATACAGAGACTATCAGCTTTAAAAGCGTACAGTACGATTTCTTTAGCTCAACTATAGAAGAATATTATTATATATTCGAGGAAATGCAATATTTTTATAGATGATGTCGCATTATGAGAAATTAAACATTCAACAAGATTTTTTTCGTTTATCCTATTGTTACAAAAAGTAACAATAGAAGAATATTGTTAATTAAATAAAATGTCTACGTAATATGAATAAACAAAATGAAATTAAAATTACACGTTTGAATAAAAATGATAATTTTTTGCACAGTATTATTTAATTCATGTTTTAATTTATTTTAATTTTTCACTACAAAATAACTGTAAATAATTTCCTATTATATCTAATCCATTATAAAGTAACTGTACAGTTTCAACAACTTCTCAATTGTTATTCTGTGAATTACATATGTACATATTATATAAACACGGAAAAGACATGATACACCAAATATTTTTTAATAGACCAGTATGTTTTAGATAATGCTATCCCAAATTTTTTACATACATATACAGGATATATACAGAGTGTTTCAAATTTTTTGAAAATTCTTTATCATTTTGCGATTTTCGCAATAGTTAAAAAGATATTAATTTCTAAGAATTTCTAATAAAAGTAAGTTTCTAGTAAAATCGACATAAGGCAACTTTAAAATATTTTTCAAAACTTTTAATCAAATATTTTACAAATTCTTTCTTAAAGATTTCTTAAACTTAATATTGTTTTGTGTCGATTTTAAACTGCTTACTGGGTTAATTAAAAAAAAAAATTATAAAAATTGCAAAATAGTAGAGGATTTTTCAATCAGTTTAGTCTGCTCTATCTGCCTATAAGCGATGTATCAAAAAGTTTGAGACACCCTGTATAATGTTACTGACACTGTACATTGTCGCTCTGTTAGAAACAAAGAAGAGCTTTGAGAAGAAGCTTACCCATCGTCACAGCTTAAGCTTTAAGAATAAATGAGCACGCGTAAAATATGGAAGTTGCAGCAAATATGTGAAGACTTGATCGTCGCAGGACGGTAGTACATTTATCTGATAAAGAGGCTCATCAGTCATCGCGCGGTTGCATAAATCATCGGAAAGTTGGCGGCGGAGCGATTTGTAATGTCGGGAGCGGGATATCCCGTATTTTACGCCCAGGCTGTATTATTTCTGAGGGAGAAGAGGGTACGGGGATTCTCCGGGAAATGGTGCTTTATCACGTGAACGATAATTACTTGATATCAATCTAGAGCAATGTCATTAAGTGCCTAGCGCAATCGAAAAGCCGAACGTGTATTATTGCCCGACTGCGATTTTTTCGCAATAATAATGAATTTTCAACTAGAAGTTATCGTGACTGCTATTCATTTCCTGGAACATCATTTGCTTCAAGCGGGACATTTGTTCCGACCGATGTACTTTTGCACGTTTAATTGCATTCGAACAAGTGCTGCTTCAATACTGCGTAACACGGTAAAACAGTTAAAAATATACAATACATAGTATACTGTATATGTGATAAATAAAGAATATAAAGCAAAAATATGCACACACACACACACACATACACACACACACACACACACACACACACACACACACACGGAAGATAATTCATTAAAAACGCAAACGTATTTCCTCTTCTCTTGGAGTCTGTGACATTTTGCAATTCAGAAAAAAAGAAATTATATAATAAAATGTCAAAAGAATATTTTTATAAATGCAAACCATAAAAATTATACTATCTTACGTTCCACACAACTCCATAATTTAAAAATCAAAAATTTAACAGACGCGTTGAATTGTAATCAACGGAATGTATTAATAATTTATGTGCATACAATTAGTTTTCTTATGAGAGAAGAGATAGTCAAAATCATTGTACACTATTTTACCCAAATTATTAATTATTTAAACAAATTATTTTCTATAATTAGAAATGTATAAACATAAATATATGAATATTATGTAAAAAATTAATTTAAAAAATACATATTCTAAACAAACTCATAAACTTATTTATTAAATAATTTAATTACTCTTCTCGCTAGCAATAAAAAAAAATAAAAAGATATACTTTTGTTAAAAATAGCTAAAATCTAAATCATATTGCAAAAACTATTATCGTGATCATCTATAACAACGCGATTCGCAATCGCAACCACTTCGATGTATCGTGAAAGAAGACAAATGCTTTCTATCTCGCTTAAACCTCACTTTAGAGGAACTTTCGCGCTCTCAATCGTCGTAACGAGAAAATGATACTGTTCATCGTTTCTGGATACATGGACAGCGTATCCTTTGAATCGCTCCCAACTATATGTGTATCGTAGAATACAACTATTGATTTTGTATAGCGCCTGTATTTGTGTTTCCGCCTGAAGCTTCGTATACCGTGTACATCACTTAGTTCACCTTAAAAGAGAAAAAAAAAGCTGGCACAGCAAGAGATGTTCTGTGGTGATAGTAATACATACTAAAAACAAGCAGTGTTTTTCAAAGTTTTAAAAATGTCGATAGAAAAACGTGAAGAACGTGAAGTAAAAATAAATGACAAAAATATAAGCTCGATATTAATATTGTCATTTTCACATGCAATCTTGAATTTTTATATGAACCATTAATATTGACATTTTTTTTTCTTTATTAATTATTATTATAATTTATTATCTAACGGTTTTCTTCCTCTGCTTCTTGAATTTTTTTTTTTATACCACATTAATTTTATTTTGATAATTGCAAGAAGTCTCGAAAAAGGATCGATATGTTTCTAAATCGTTCTAGTGTACCGCCGTCACGCGCGAATTCTGCCACTTCATCCGCAATTGATCGCCATACGCGAGAACGAAAAGAGAAAATAACGATGACGCACGAGTTCACCCTCTCTTCTTCATTCTTCTCATTTCCCGTATGGCATGCCACGAGATATCGGGCCGAATCACGAGTAGTAACCATTCAAGGAGGTAAGCTTTATATATGATCAGACGCGATAGCAATTTATTCCTTTCCACCGTCGCCGTTCTCCACACCCTTTCGAATGGGACTTCTCTCCAAAAAGGAAAGCTCATTCAAGCAAAACAACAAATAGCATACAACAGAACGTATTAAATTCATTATATGATATTTTTATAGATACGAAGCGTTTGCGTGGCTAGAAATAATATCTTCTTCGAAAGAGGAAAAAATATATAAATTAAAAAAATATAATTGAATAAAAATTAAATAACAAGATCTATTCACTTAATTCACTTAATTCACTTAATTCACTTAATTCACTTAATTCAAATAAATTCGATATTTTGATTCTTTATTCTTGATAACACTAATTATAGACAAAGATAAAAACAATCGTATTTGGACAAGTATATGAATCTCAAAGAAATATATATATATATATATATATATATACATACACGTTTCAAAAGCGCGACAATGCTTTTGTTTCTCTCTCTCTCTCTCTCTCTCTCTCTCTATAATACAGATTTTTTTTATATAT
>Ga0157364_1003388_pt1 | contig 15433 bp, 9 predicted proteins | sample AttsexASBM2_FD_111476 | JGI IMG/M metagenome (GOLD analysis project Ga0157364, IMG submission 111476) | Fungus gardens microbial communities from leaf cutter ant in Ribeirão Preto, State of São Paulo, Brazil - Atta sexdens ASBM2 | ecosystem: Host-associated > Fungi > Mycelium > Unclassified ...
AAATTATCTATATATATATATATATATATATATATATATATATATATATATATATATATATAGTCGCTATTCGTATTTTGGCAAATATCATTGCGGGTTCGGTTCGATAACCGGGCGATTCGTCATGGACTTCTGGCCGATAGTCAAATGAACGAGTTTGCCGTAAATCGACGCGACGATGCATCGACGCATAAATCATTCGTCGTTCAGGTGCGCCTCTATCAGAGCTTACGGACGGTTTCGTTATCATTACACATCGCACGTGCATTGCGCTAAATCAAATCCGGAAATATTTTCGGAAGGACACGGTCGCGAGCGTGGAAGCTTATCGGTCCGCGTTATTTGCCGAGCGAATGGCAGACTAATTTTAACGCAACACGATAATTAATACGGGGAATAAAATGAAAATAATATAATAAAGTGTCCGGCGTAGCGGTAAATATTCCCGGAAAAATAGCCCCGGGAATTACGTCCATTTCGTTGCGGCGCAATAGTTTGTTATCGTGATTTTTTATTGAGAAGATTCAGCACGATTCTCTACACCGCGCCGCGCGGAGAGAGAAACACATCACATATTTTTATTTTTATCGTTAGTCACGACATTCCACCCAAATTTCTCATGTACGTGCAAGAGCGCTTCTTTATAGCTGCTGATTATGCCTGTGTTCGAGGTCGTATCGGCCATAAGCATTATACACGGCGCTGTTTATACGCTAACAATAAGTAGGCGATCGTCGAAACCAATACGGAATCCTACGTCATCGCGCAAGTGGGCAAACAAAAAGCGGGTAATACGGTAGAGCGTATGCTATTAATGCCGGCATAATGGTAACTCTTGTTGTTGTTTCATCGTGAGACAGTTACTATCAATGATCTCTCTTCTCTTTCTCTCTCATTCTCTCTTTTTCTGGCCTTCTCTCCCCACTCGTCATTACAAGTTACAACGTAGCTGGTTGGCCTTAATGTAATTGTGTTCAGAGGTTCAAGCGATATGGCATAAAATCCTGCGCCATTGCGTCGTATGTCCATGTAGTTAACGTGACGTAAGCACAGCTTGGCCAACGTGTAAGCTTTATTAACTCGCCTCGAGTACCGCCCGACACTTAAAATCAATTAGTGGTACGCGTCAATTAGAAAGTCGGCCGCTTCATTCTACGTCCGAGTCATTCTTTGGACAACCAGTCATTTCGACGCAGAATAATTCTCAAGGATGACGAAATTTTACAAGAGGCAATAACATTATTAGTACTTTAGAAGAGACAATAATATTATTACTATTTTCTATTATACAGATTCCTCGAAATGTCGAATGATCGATTGTTCGATAATTTTATCCTTAGTCAATTATTGATACTTTAGATAAAAACCATCGCACGTCAGCATTATCTATTTCAACTTTATTATTTGAAAATCCTTAGATTCCCTCAAGAAATAAAATCGAAGATCCGTAATTTGTTTTTGGATTACTAGATATTATTAGCAATAATAAAATAAGACATTACATCAAAAAAAACTTTTTGTTAAACTTCCGTCTCGTGTCAACTTAGACCGATCAAAAGAAAGTCTATGTGGGAGCATAGATTAATAGAACGTTGCCTCATGGCGGTGATGAGGACGACCGATCAAAAGCAAATGCATACGAAGGAAACAGGTTCTCGGAGAGATATCACTGACTGTTGACGACATTGCGACGATATGTCGAAGTGATCGATTGTGTCTCGCGTGAAAGGGGAGGATCTCCGTTAGCGATGACTCGAACACCACGTTATTATGCAAATCAAACCGGAAGTCTTTTATGGTCTTCATCACACAAGGATACCGCCTTCTCTCAACAATTCTGTAGGATGGATCGTTCTGATAAGATTTCGAATCGATAGAATACACTGCAACAGATTTTAGGACGAAATGTCTGATGTAGGGAGCAATTTTTTGAGAAATTTAAATATTTATTTATAGACATTTATAATGTAAAAGTTTGTGACACAGAGAGACATGAAGTTATCAAATTATATGTCACATAATACTGTTTTATCTCAACAATTATATTTAATTGTGATAATTGCGTTATTTCCCAGCGTGATATTATTTTCATTTTTGTCCTTTTGATGTCACGGTTTGTCAAGGAAAATCTAATAATTAGCATTGCATAAATATTAATTATTGTTTCTTTCATAATTCAATATCGTATTGCAATTATTTATATATTTTTTCGAAATCCAATTCTCTCTGAGAGAGGACGGCAGCTTGCAATTGCTCTTGATGATTTTACGATGATTTGTAACATCCGGGATTTATGAGGCAATAACCGGTCTGATTGCTGCGTGTCTGTTCGCGAATCAATTAGAGTATATAATTACTACCAGAGAGTTATTATAATTTCGCGATTGCGTTAATGCGCGAAATAAGACTCTAAGAGTTACTTTCACCCACTCATGCGCTTTATGTCTATTAGGAATGAGGATGTGAACTACTTCATCTAGATATAATAAAAAAATAGAGAGATTAGAAATTTAAAATTGACTTTTTTTAATGGGAACAATTTTGTAGGGTGTTTTATTTTTGTACAAAGCAAATCGCGCAAGATATATATTGAAAACTCGAGAAATAATAATTGAAGCGTTAGGAAAATAATGTATTGATTTTTAAAAGAATAGCTCTTTAAAAGAATAAAATCATCACCTTTTCATGTGCAACATATATATATATATACACACATCTATATTTTATAATAAATCTATATATATATATATATATATATATATATATATATACACATACATAGAAGAAATTTATATAGAAACTTATATTTATCTTTTAAATTTTCTTCTTACAGCATTGTTAAAGCTTTAACAGATTAATTTGTGTTTATAAATGTCTGACAATATTGTGATATAAACACAAAATTTATTATTTGGAATAATTGCTAAATGCATTAATAATACAACTATAAAATTATTACGTTATTAAATTTATAGTTTCCGGCAATGTATTACAATATACATGATGAGAAACATTATGAATTCGCTGCTACGTGTTATCTTATTTTTTTTCAAGATATCGAGAGGACTGGAAACTACGACTTACGAATTCTTCGCGGCGTGTGATATCTGCCTCCTATCTACTCTTCCATGCCGAGAAATGCCTACTTTCTTCTTTCAGATTTTTTTTTATTTCCTTGACAATTTAATCCACCTTGACAATTTAATCCGAGTACAAAATTCCTCCGATCCTCATAAAATCATCGAAAATATCGAAAAATCGTTCCCCATGTTTTGTTCATGTAAATTATGCGAACTTGCCGGTCGTAGAAAAAATGATGGCGATTGACATTACTAAAGGAACATCTTAATTTTAACTACAAATTGAAAGAAGACTAAGATATGCATAATAATCCGTGTGAGTTTTGCATTATATACTTTCACCGGTTCCTAAAAGAAAGAAAAGCTTCTTCATAATAAATACGTTTAAATAAGAATAGATTGTGAAACGTTTTAAAAACAGAAACAACATTAAAATATATGATACCCTAAAAGGTATTCAATATTAAGAACATAATTTCTTCTATTTTAAATTATGAGAGAGTCACTTATTTTTAATATTAGTTTCTCATAAAGTAGTGATACAGGTATCTGTATAAATTCTGTTTTATTCATAAGAAATCTTATTTTAGAAAGTTAAAACGCCGAATAAAACACACACCAACGTCACTGACTACATCCATTAACGATCTAAGATTAGCGATCTGGAGGTAGAAATTATTACTGGAGTGGCTAAAAATTAATGACATACGATTCCAAATTCTACTTTGTATGACGCATTTGTAGTGTATCAATATACCATATCATATATCACATTTTAACTTGACACCTGTACTTCATAGATATTATTTAAAGAAAACTATAACACTATGATACAATTTAGAAAGTTAAATATTAATAGATTTTAAATAGAATTGAACAAAATTATTTAGATTTTATGATAAGAAATCTTATCATAAAAAGTTACAATGAATAAATTAAAATACTAGCGTCACTGACTATATCTATTAACAATCTAAGATTAACAGTTAATTATTTGATTTATTACATATCTTGTATTGGAACGCTTTATGCTCATTCATCAATATTTATTAAATTCGAATTTTATGAAATAAGTATAGTGTAAATACTTTTGAAGAAGAGAGATATCAGTTTCCATGAATAAAGAGGAAGCTTAAGTAGTTCATTTCACGATTATCAGTTATGATTTCATTACACCACATCGCACTGTTAGCGTTTCCACACATATTATGTCATACATGACCCTGACTCGACTTTTTCTACATTACGATCGAGTTACACATCGCTCGCACATGCAGTGACCGCTAAATTACATTCCTTGATTCTATGATTTAATAATGCATCGCTATGAAATCCAGCAGGTTTAATAAAATTTATGACAAAATTAAAAAATTAGATTTTAGCTAAGCTATTGTAAAATATTCTTATAATTCTCTATTGTGATTGACTTGTATATTTCATGTCAGTTATATTTTCAGTAATATTAATAGAAAAAAAATAAAATTACATCAATTTTTTTTCTTCTCTCATTTTTCCAATATATTTAATGAAATTTATCAAAAAAAAATTATAGAAAAAAATGCATGCACTAGCTATGCTCTCTCTTTCTCGAGTATTACACTAAAAGAATATTAATAACTGTGTTAAAACGTTCGTGAATGACAAATTAGAAATGTTAAGATAAATTTAACCATTAAATATAGTTATTTTCTTTAGTTATAGTTACTTTATTAATTTCGACTCGAAAGAACTCGCTAAATAATTTAATGGTTCTTTTTGCATCAACCGTTTTGGCAGTTGTAGCTTTGAATTCGCAGCTAAAAAGATGTTAAGAAAAAGGTAAAAAAATGCACTGACCTTGAGCAAGTTTCGGAAGTACGGACTGCACGCCGAAAGAACGATCTTATGTGCGGTAAAGCTGCAGCTGTCGCAGGCGAGCGTGACGTCGACAAAATCTTCCACATCTCTCAGCTGACGTACGGAACTGAGAATGCTCGATTGAAAGTCGTTCCATCTAAGAGAGTATTGCTGCTCTCCGCCAGTCGATGAGGACGAAGAAGCCGCCATGGCGTCCGTCCCCTTGAGAACGACCCGCGGTGCTATCGTGCTCACACTCGATGCGTTGCTCGTGCTCTATACTCTCGGACCACACTTCACCTTCACCAATCTTTCTTCGTTTACACTCACGCTTCCTATTCCTTGTCCGTTCTGTATATTCCTTGAAGGTCCTCGACTCAATCGCGCCCGAATTTAATCGCCAAGCTTAAGTTATGGCGAATAACCTGGTCGCAACGTTCAACAATTGTTCGATGCTTCGAAACAGTCGTCACGGATCGTCACAGATTCCTTTTTACGGCTTGTTCCTTCCAAAGGTATTGTTATCAGAAGTGAAAGCCAAGAAATGAAAGCTAAGCGCCCAATCCCAAATAAAAGTAGGTATAGGGGAAACTTCGCGTACACCACGTTGAAGAATCTCATAGTACTTGGCTCATGATAGGAGTGGCACCTGGAAGCGCACGGTAAAACGTCGGACTGAGATCACGAAATAATGTAGTGCTGCTACATGTACTTGGCGCGAGAGACGCTATTGCTTATTTTGATGGTTCGCAGTTGTCGTCCTCTATTGTTTCTGACAGTGAAGTAATCCGCTGTTAGCTACAAGAAAACAAATAGCGACTACTTTCCACACAATGCAAAAATAAATATAAATAGAACAGTCGGTATTTCTTTTGTTTTTTTATTATTGATCTAAGGCTGTGTTCCGATATATAGGCCGGTATTCATAGTCGAATTTTATATTTAAGACCGTTTTAAATGCAGTCTTAAGATATCATGAACCAATCTTAAGACGAAAAATAAGACTACTGTTCACTTGATGTTATCAATCAATATTTCGAAACATTCGTAGCGTCAAATATACCTTATGAATACTATATAAATGCAACTAAATGCACTAAAAATTAAAAATCTATAGTTTATGTTATGCAGGGCCGCCGCAAGCAGGTGTGCAAGTTGTGCACTGCACAAATGCATTAAAAAGAGAAGTTAAATTAAGTTTGAAGTTTTCCTCCATTTACATGTTTTTACTTTTTCCGTCTGCAATCCAGCTTTTTTGTCAAGCTCAATTTTTGTATCATTATAAACTTTCAGAAAATATGGAAAATTTCAGAGTTATTTTTCAACATTTTTTTCTTTTCAACAAGATTCCTACTAACAAGATATTTTAAGAGAGAAAATCGGACTCTGCCTTTCTTTATTTCAGAGAATTTATATAAAAATGAAATTACTTGTATCAAAAAAAACTCAGATTACAAAAAAAAAGGTTAAAATTAAAGCATCAAGTTATCGATTATTTTTCTAGAGTGGATGTAAAAGTGAAAAATTTTTATATTAATTTCAATGTAGAAATTTTCACTTTTTTCATTTCTATTTTAGGAAAAAAATCTTATATGATCAAATTGCGTCTTGTCTAAAAAAACTTTAAAAAATTATTTAAAAATGTATCTTATTAAAAAAATTGAGAGTAAATAAAAATATTAAGAAGATGCAAAATCTTCTTTACACAAAGGTGCTTTCTATGCTAGTGGTGACATTACGTATGATACAGATTATTAATACTGGTAGTACATGAGCTGATAATATATAGCACAGAGAAAAATGTAAGGGAGTAATATCCACTGAAAAAACTAGTGCAACATTGGTATGCAATTAAGTGTAATTGAATGCAAATCAATTCACATACAATACTTTCAGTGTTAATAAATAATTTAACTCTTTTAATTACATTTTCTTTGTTGTCACAATAATCATATCTTTAAAAGAGGATTAAATTATTTATTAACATTGAAAATATGTAACCAAATTATATGTAAACCAAATTTATTACACTAAATTGCAACAATGTTGTACTTTTTTTCAGTAAAAAAACATTATTTAGACATAAGCAGTAATCGGCCAATCACAATAAAGACTGGATATAATCAATAATAATACAATTCTTTTGAAGTATTCTTTGATTAGTCAATTCATAAAATTTTTTCTTCTGATAAATCAAATTTATGAGGTTTGACACTCCCTTAAGGCAATTAAGTAAGCAGTAGCAATTTCAAAATGTTAATTTGCTTAGTGCTTACATTTTTGTGTATCATAGCCTTGTTATATCAGAACACAGCCTAATGTTAATGCATGAGTTGAAAGTACGCCTTGATATCAAATTACAAACCAATAATTAAATACTCGAATTATTTGGAACATATTTTTCCTTTTAAAATTGAGAAATATCTTACAATCTCAAATTAATATTAATATTTAATTTAATTATTCATTAAAATTTTTTAAAAGCTTTTTATTCCATTCTCATAATATATTATGCGCGCATAAAATCTATTAATTTACTTTCTGTATTGTTTTTTTTGAATAATTTTTATATAATTTTTTTAATATTTGCCATTTTGTATATAATTGAATTAAGTTCTTTCTGCTTAAATATAATAAACATCTCGATAATAATCGTTTTTTCTTTAGAAATATATTAATGTGAAAAATATATTCAAGATAATAATTAAATAAATTGATTTATTATAATTTACCTATTACACGCGAATGATATTATTGGTAATTCATGTATGTATATAGATTGATGAAATTTTTATGCAGTTCCCGGGAATCAAAGATTACATTTTTAATGGTTACTGACTGGCCAGCTGTCCATGAAAATTTAAATATGTAATTCGTAACGAACGCATTATGTGATACATTTTTAATATCGGACTCGTTGGAGACTATTAAAATTTAAATTTTAATACGCCATTCGTAATGAACAAATTAGGTGGTATTATCTTGCCAATGTAAAACTCGCCGCTAATGGAATTGTTCAATCGACCTTAGCGTGTGCAATCGTCCGATGTAAAATATTTTTACATTTATTTCGTAAACCTTTCATTAGCAACCCCTTCACATTGTTTATGCCGAAATCATAAAAGCCACGAAAATTCCAATAAAAATAGCAACCTGTTCGATTATCATGATCGTTCAATCGTAAAGTTTATAACAATTAAAAACGTTAATTTAATATACTCAAGAACATTTATTATGACTTACATATAATTTATTCAATCAAAAAAATACATAATAAAGTTGATAAGAAGATCATATCTTCATTACATCGTAAAATTCCATTAATAAAATATTAAATAATTCACAACAATACGAATTTATATAAATTTATATCACATAAATAAAAAAATTACAATTTTGTGTAAAAAGAAATAAAATATATATAAAGATATTATATAAAGATTTATATAAAGATATTATACAAAAAGATATTATACAAAAATTAATTAATCCTAGAATGTTATCGATACGTATAGGTAAGCGAGGTCAATGAGCGCTAAGTTATGCCTTTAGTGATCATTACGAAGATTCCAACCTGATATGCTAAAAGATAGAACAAGCAGAGACAAGCTTTTAAAAATTCTTTCCGTTATATATCAGTTTGTTATAATATTGACTCTCGAATGGTCAGTTTTATAACAGAAAGTGCGTGATAAGTGATTTTAATTAAGCAGATTTGTGTTATTTTATATTTTATTTAAGTTATGAGAAGAAATGCATAATATACACAATTGGACTATATGCGCTATATTATTTTAAAATTGAATTTAGTTATTTTTTCGTTCATTTTAAATTAATAATTAAGTTATTTGTGTTCATAAAGGTCTAGATTATCAATATTTTATAGATTATAAATATTGAAAGTGTGAAATATATTAAAAATACGAAAATATATTAATTAAAAGTAGTCTATTGAACATAAGTAGTCAACATAACATAAGTCATAACATAAGTCATAACATAAGTCATAACATACGTCATAAGTCATAACGTAAGTTATAACATATTTAAGTCTATATAAGTAAAGAAAAGAAGAGTCAACATAACAACATAAGTCTATTAAACAAAAATAGTCTATTGAACATAAAATTTATTGATAGCAATATTGTATCACTCAATAGTGATAGCATTATAGTTAATAAGCATAATTGATTATGCTTGAAGATTACAAAATCAATAATTGAATATGAAAAGCTATAAACCGATGCAAGGTAAAAATGCACTTTTAATAATACAACAATTTAATTTAAAATTTAATCCGTTTCGTATTTTATATAATTTTCGATCGATATAATACAATGCAATGTTCTAAATTTAGAAATCTTTTATTTCAAAAGATTTATTTAAGGAATAATTAATATAAAATTATAAAAATAATTAATATAAAAATCTAATTAAATAACATTTACGTCAGAGAACGTCAAATAATTAGACTCTTATTTCTTTGTACTAAAATTTAAAATTTCCAAAATTAATATTTTGAACTCGAATGCATACTTAAGGTGTTGTGATTATGAATAACACCATATATTGTATACAGAAATACATATACTCGCTTTTCGATGGTATAAATATTAAAATCAATTATTGATTTTAAAATAACGAAAATTTTATTTTTCTTTAAATCAATACTGAATCAATACTAAATGAATATTGAAATAAATACCTTAGAAATGTCCGGCGTTGAACTTTTTGAATCAGATACTATATCTAATTAGTATCAGATACTGTAGTATGAAAGTGTAATATCTGCTGAATAGTTCCTCGAAATTGAAGTATTTGGCTACTTTTTTTATTTTGATTATTCCACCACTTTGTCCGTGTAATATTGATAATCAGATATTTCTCGAGGAACTATTTCCATTATACCATCCTGACTTCTGGTTTGTAAGCTGTTAACAAAATATAAAATGTTTTATTTATCTGATAACTTCTGAAAGAAATGATAGAGATAGGGGTTCGGGTTTTTCATTATCTAGTTAACTTGTGATTAAGTTTAACCTGATGTTTCATCCAATGGGCTTCATCCATGATGAATCATCATAGATGAAGCCCATTGGATAAAACATCAGGTTAAACTTGAAGGAAAATCATGTGTCCAAAAATATTAATTTATTTTCACATAATAATCGTAATATTAATATACTTATTGATAGTATATCTTAAAACCAAATTTTTTCTTTTTTTTTCTTTCTTTTTATTTTATTATTCAATAATGACTATTCTTTTATATATGCTAATATATTTTTAGAGTATTTACCTTATGATAGAAATAAATCTTCTCTTTTTCTCTCGCTTTTTCTTAATGTTTAATTGTTCCTTGGAGATGTTAGTATATATCACTTTTTCGCGCATACCGAAACGCTTGCACCTTCTGTCCTTCTGCGTCGCGGTCGACGCGTCAGTCCGACATCCAGTGCCGGGAAATGAGCCTACAAAGGTTCTCCTTCGTACTTTTATCCTTATTATTAATGACAAAGACACTTTGTTTTATTCTGATGTTTTTGCTTACCATTCCTCTTCCGGTTTTTATACACTTTTTTTACTTTTCTTTTTCTTTTTGTTCAGTTTTATTTGTTCAGTTTTTATTTGTTCAGTTTTCAGGTTACACACTTTTCTTTCCTGTAATAGACATAATTAATATAAATTAAGTGATTTAGATTCGATTTTAACAAGTGACAAGAGAAATACGTTAATGATTCTTGCATAATTGAATTATAGATTTGTAAATTTGTATTTGAATGATTGTTATATTGAGTGTCATTGATATATTGAGTAAGAATTATTGCTTGATATTATTAAATATTGGTAACAAAATAAGTAAAGAATTGACATATATAAAACAATCTTATTTATTTTTACATGAATGAAGAAAGAAAAAAAATATAAAAATAATGCTATGAAATTAACAATAAAGTTAAGAATAAAATTGGATTTTCTTTCATTTTTGTGTTTATATTATTAATAAAATGTTATTTAAAGATCTATAATTGGAAAAGGATGACAATCGAAGGAAAAATTTGTGCATCCTAATGTAATATTTCATATCAAATTTTCACAATTATAATATATAATATTTCAGTCTTCACCGAAATTGCAATTAAATCACTTTATAGCACCGCTATGAAACGATTAGAAAAGAATAATTAAAGAATAGCACATGCAGTATCTACTTCTTTGATTATACTTACAAGTAGATATATATCAATCACTCTATTTGCAAAAATGCTTTATAACGGAATCTTCTGAACATCATTCGGTTTACGACTATTTTATTCGAGTGTTGGTGTTCATCTGATTGAAATGTCCCGTGAAACTTTTGATTTTTCAAAACTTTTACAGGTATCACGACACTTAATGTTCGGTTGGAACATTACACATACAATATTATGCGTTCTTGGTGATATATAGCTGGTAACGGTACAATTATATAGAAGGTCTATAGGTTTATAATAACTACATAAACTGTTTAAAAAATTTCATTGGAATTGTTTTTCTTTGAAGACTAATGGAATACTCTTAAAGTGTAAAATTTTATTGTATATTTGTCATATATTCATTATAATTTGCTGAATATTAAGAAAATTAACATTATTTTAACTCGACTTATGTATTTTTCTTGTATAATTTGATTTTTACGCAATTATTTATAAAAAGAAATTATTTATAATAAGATGTTTTGAAAATTTCTAAAATTTTTTGTAAAATTTTTTTCCAATCTTTTCATGTTAAATATTAATTAAAGTTTAGATTTTACGCGTAATATTATTTTTTAAAAATGAATGACATTTCAGTAAAAAAAAATATTATCGACATTATACATAGCACGCATTAAGAAAAATATTATTTCTAATGAAATTGTTCTAAGTTGTGCGTGCCTTAAGCATTGGCATAATTACCGGATTTTATGATGAGATGCTCTTTACTTGCATCATATACGGAAGAGTCATCGTAGAATTATTTTTCATTTACTTACAACTCTAATTGTAAATCATTTGACTTTTACGATCGGTTATTAAACATTTCTTTTCACCGTATATCAATTACTATAAATACAAGCGCAATGTCCATTGCGTTTGCTGTCTCGATTCACTTAAAGTTTTCTCAATCTTGATTGCGTGTTAATAGAAAAAACGTAGAAAATGTATTCAAATCAACATCTTCTATTTTGCATGTTTAAACGTACAGATTTACATGCGTACATTATATTTTATAGTATCTAATTTTTTAATAATATCTATTGACCAGATAAAATTTCTCAATCAACATGCCAATACCATAAAATATCTTTGGCAATCATTAAATAAATATTTATTAAATACGAAATATTTTGCAAGCAATAAAGCATATGCGGCATTCAAGCTACAAAAATTGTAATTTACGAAAGTTTAAGCAGATTAAAATAAGCACATGATAAGAACAACACAATATGTATAAAAACAGTAAATTAATAATAATAAATTAATAATAAAATTTGATTGATATTTTTTTATTTAATCTGTGTATATAACTTGCATGTGTATATATAAATTTTATGTATTGAATAAATAAATATAATAACAATAGATAATAATTTAATTTCAAAATATTATTATGAGTTAGAGAAGGCGGGGGCTATTCCATCAATTTTAACTTTAAAGTAATACGAAAATTCACGATAGCAAATAATCTTTTTGCAGTCTTGTAACATTATATTACATTGTACAATCATGATTGCTTCTTGAAAGCACAAATACGATTTTTAAATAATCAACATGTGCTGTAGAAACATTAACATTACCGCAAGAAACGAAGACGAAAAAATTCCACTCTACTATTCTCATTTATTATTGTTAAGATTTGAATTGACAATAGTAAAGAATCTTGCAGCTTAAAGATCAAAGATTTTTACCTAAAAAGAAGAGAGAGATATCAAAAGAAACAAAAAAGATAAAACTAATAGTGACAACAACGATGATGATAAGTTTTTAAAAGGAAAAGAAAGAAAACAAAAAAGAGAGAAAGAAGAAAAATAATAATATCTTGGAAATCAATGATTAAGATCACAATATAAAGCAGAAGTTTTTCTAAATAGAAATTTTCAATCACTACTTTTAAAGTCTTCTTTTCGTATAAAGAAATTTGTATAAAAAAATTGATCGTGTTATTCAATGTTTGTGACAAACCTATAGGAAAAGATTCTAACGCCACAGAGAAGCATACAATTTTAATATAATCGCTATATTATATATACACTTTACGTAGCACTTCATTCATAAGCCGGAGAAATGTAGAATTTATGTACCAACAAGACGTATATAATAGTTTTGCGATCTCTTCTTCCCGAGTGTTTTACATTTCACCATTTAATTTCCATTAAAACAAACTCTGTGACATCGCTCTTATCATCCGGTGGTTATCAGAGAAATGTAAAGCTTGATCATGTTTGCCCGCACAATGTATGATCGCCTTTGCCGCTTTAATTACGAAAATAGCTCGATCTCGCCCGATAGCGGCTGCGTTGTTTCGCATTTCCGCGTATATAATAACGTTTTATAAACAAACTGCCCGAGATATCGCGGAGTAACATATGAGTGTAGTCTGAAAAAAGCTGCGGCTATGTAATGCAATTACGTACGTGTCGAGAATTAAAAGCACATAAGTCGCAGCGATTACGCATTATGAGACTGTTATACTTTTAAAAGCCAATATAGTCACCGATTGGAAATCTATTTAAATTAAAATTCGTAGTAGCTGATAATAATCAAAAATCATACGTAGATATCAACCGATATTGCAAATCAGATTTCAATATTGATCATGAATTCAATATTGATCATGAATTCTGTGGTCGAGAGGCAATCAATAAATTAGCTGCAGCCACGTATTTACGGTCATTGCATAAAGTATGAATGCGTAACTGAAGTCAATGTAACTTATAATTAAAAAATTTGCATAACAAATAATTATAACAAAACTGCATTAACCTCTTTCAAAAAATAAATTTATTAATACATATGTTTCTTTCAAAAAACAAATTTGTTAATACAAATTTATTAATCGGAGTTTTATAAAAATATATAATATAACTGTATATTCAGTATTACTTAAATTTGTACAAAGTGAAAGAATCTTAACACAGATAAATATATTTGCTGTAAAGTCATTTAGGTATTGCATCTTGCGGCTGAAACAATAATATATCGAGCAATCACATTATGAAACTGACGTAATGATCACGATTGCGTAAGAATATAGTTAGAAAGCGCAAGTCTGCAGAATGAGCTTATTTATTTTTCCTTCTATGATTTGAAGAACTTCTATGAACTTGAATGTACATTTCACCCGACCGGCGGGCTTACATCTTTCCAGAGTGGAATAAATCAAAGCCATACGCTAATCACAAATGCAACTGCTGACACCGCGAACATTTATCTTCGTATCATTGACCATATGTTTGATTTGACACAGTCATGTGTGAGAATTGAAAAGAAAACAATAACTGCCAATGAAATACCCAGGAATTTGGCTTCTCGGAATTAACGTAATTGGTTTAAATACATATATCATTCTAATTAAAAATCGAGGTTGTGTAATTTTAAAGACATAACATTTATCATTACACAGAATGAAATAGCTTTATTTTTGTCTTAGTTATAGCTGCAATTATTATAATTAGTCTTAGTTATAGCTGCAATTATTATAATTAGCTCTTTTAATGGTATCTTTGAAAATTAAAAATGCATATCTCAAAATATTGAATTTAAATTTTTTAATTAAATCAAAAATTCATTTTTATTTATTTAAACTTGGGAAAATTAAAATTTATTCTTTCAAAATTATACATGCAAATTGGAATATTTCAATTAAAATTACCCGTAATTACAAAACTGTATTATTGTTCATGAAAAAAATATTTTCTTGCAAAAATGTTTTATTTTAAATGTTTGAGTATCTTAAATTGCTATTTGATTTGTGTGTTTCTCGCTCAGGTATTTAACTTGTGAATGTGTAAAATCGTAACTACGAGAACGTAAAACAGAGCGTGACACATGTGGCAACGTGTGTGCTGCAGGCATTCCATTGTATCGTATGAATGAACCACGTCGCCCGGGAATACATTTCGACTGATCGATCGACATCCAAACTATACTCGGCATCGAAGCGCAAATATAATTCCGGCATTTGTCAGTTAATGAAAAATGCGAATCACGCACTCTAAATTATGCATAATTTTGAAATATTATTTGCTTTAAGTCGGAATTTTATTTAAAAAATATATACGTATAAAAATGTCTTTTATGTCTGTAAGTGTGGATGTAATGTATATATAAATAGACGGATAAATAGATCAATAGATGGACAATTTATCTAAAAATAAAGATTCTGCAAGTTGACATTTTCTTTAAGAAACTAATATAATAAATGTATAAAGAAAAGAAAAGTAGACAGTAATAATAAGAAATTAGCCACAATAAATTACAAAGTAAATATTAAAT
>Ga0157364_1003389_pt1 | contig 15432 bp, 4 predicted proteins | sample AttsexASBM2_FD_111476 | JGI IMG/M metagenome (GOLD analysis project Ga0157364, IMG submission 111476) | Fungus gardens microbial communities from leaf cutter ant in Ribeirão Preto, State of São Paulo, Brazil - Atta sexdens ASBM2 | ecosystem: Host-associated > Fungi > Mycelium > Unclassified ...
AGAAATATGTAAAAAAAAAAAAAAAAAAAAATGACTGCAACATTTTCGATCAACTCGTAATCTTTCGCCGCTTTGATCTTTTACTTCCTCTTACTTCCTCCGACCTTTCTCGCGTTTGCACTCTTCTCAATTCAAGAAAGTAAACAAGAGAACTATTCCTACACGGATCTCGTCTGATTTGCGCGAGACTTAGTTCAGAATGTCAAACTTATTCGGCAAAAAAGAAATCAAATAAATAAATAACGGCAGTGCAGCAAATAACTTGTACTGTTGATTCAGTGGATCTTGTTTACCAACAAAATATATGAATCGCGAGAGATAGTCCGGCGATGGTACACTACTTGACGAAGAGGTCCTTTAGGGTGGAGCAGATCGAGTCGCAGTCCGATTGTTCCTGCTCCTTGTTCCCACTCGTGAACCAACCGGCGACCTTACTGACACGTGACTTGTTCGGCGACACGGATGCCTTTCCGGATGAACTACTTGAAGCTTCCGCATCGTTTCCCCTGTGGCCCGAGGTGAGAATCTTCTCGATGGCATTACCAAGCACCTATTAATATCAAATCAAGCGAAAAATTTCATTTTCATGCGACCTTTCTCTTTTTTACGATGTATTATATATCTTGAATGCACAAATGAACATACATACACTAACTCGTAAAAAAAAATGGACCACTGTGACATTACAATGGCCTATTTTTTTGCAGATGAATATATATAAGTACTGTATTATAAATAACAGAATTTTGCGCAAAATTGAGCAAAATTCTAATCATGATTTTTTAAAATACATTTGATGAAAAAACAATGTTTACTTTTTTATTAGTTTTTCTATAAATAGTATATTTTTAACAATAACCTCCAATTCTTTTATAAAATCGGATTAAACAAGCGAGCGTGAATAAACATGAATAACTTTCTTTTTTCGAATGCGAATAGTAATCTTTAATGTAGAATTCATTCAGTTTTACGTATGATACGCATGATGTATCATTTAATAAATTTTATTCTTCTTTAATATTCGGCGAGCAACAAGGTGAAATGCATCATATTAATGCTGTTCGTAGCTTAACTAGTTCGGTTGAACGTACTAGTTAGTGCACTGCTGCACTGGTGTATATTAAAGTCATGTACACTAATTTAATCTAAGGAGGACATGACGTTGAGGTCACTAATTTTAATCAAACTTGGTGAGGATATATAGTGCACTCCCAACAACCGACGTGTGCCAAGTAAGAAGCTAAACTATTAAAAAATAGACGAGACAATCGAAATTGTACATTTTTCCTTAACACTTGCTCTGTTTGTAAACCACCGAATTCCGATAAATGAGCTAAAGTAGCTCAATTACTTTCTAAATTTCTTAGAGTGAAAGTTCACTTCATAAAAGAGTTCAAATACTGCTACTATTAAAAAAGAGTAAGAAATTTGCACTCTTGAATAAGAGTGGCAGATTTCACTCTTTTTTTTTACTAAGATTCATTCAAAAAAAGGAGCGAAATTTCTTTTCTTTGAAATGAATCTTACTCCAAAAGAACGAAACTGCCTCTTATTCAAAAGTGCAAATTTTTCTTTTTCAATAATGACAATAACTCTTTTAACTCTTTTAGAGTGGAATTTCAGAAACTTAGAAAATAGAAGTATATTAAACTAAAAAAGAAGTCGCTGCGATGAGATAGACTCACAGTGCGATAGTTTATGTTTTGATATGTATGTTTTATTTTGTTCAATTTCATTTAAATGTTGTTATTTATTTTTTTTATATATATAGAATTATTTTAAACAATTGTGCAATAGGATTGTGCGTAAGTAATTTAGAGGTTACGTTTATTTATAATTAATGTAAATTATAATTTCTTGGCTCTATTTCTTAGCGCCTATTTTTTAGTAATGAGAAAAATTTCTAGTTAAAATGAATAAGTTAAAAATTTCTGATCATATTAATTGCATTTGTGGTTATCTCAAGTAAATAATAGATTCAATTAGAAAATTCTGATTTGTCTATTTTTAATCAAAATTCCAGTTAATGCAACCAGACTTTTTTTTCAATGTACATCTTACTGCATATCAATTATTAGAAATATATTATATATTTTCATCAAGTTTGATCAAAATCGGACATCATGGTTCCCCCTTGTAAATAAAACGTATATATTTCGAATTATAAAATAGATATTTTACCCAACAGTACAATAAAGTGTACTGATGATTTCGCAGTTTAATCCATTTATATCATATTTGTATTATATTTATATTAAACATACATATTTAAGTAAATTTATATACGATAATTTCAATGTGCATCAGTGCACACTAACTGCATCGAATTTGCTATTAGTACGGACTGTCTGAATGGAGCGTAATTAATTACATTCATTTACCTGAGCATCCACTTTGGTACCACTACTGTCGTCCCAGAGGACCTTATGCCTGGCGTTCTTCACGAGCGTGTCCTTGACAGTTTTAATCACCCGCGACTTATCCAGCTTGAACGTCGTCGCGCTTTCCTCGTCGTATCGATTCTTCTTCGAGATGGGCTGATGTCTCTTGGCGAACCAGGTGCTTGGCGTTACAAACGCACCAATGGTGCTCTTACCACTGCTTGTTGGTGTCTTGCTTTTAGTGCTGTGCAGGATGGAGACGTCGAAGCTGTTGGATCGAGAGCTCTTGAGTCGACTACGCCTTTGCTCCGCCGTTTTGGCTGACCAGCTCGATTTCTGCTCGTCCTTCGCGCTCGATGCTTCCGACGTGCCACACGTATTTATCTCCGTCGCGGACGATGTCAGGGAACTCAAGATGGATATCAGATCTGTGTTGGAGCATGTAATACCTGCTGCAGCTACTCTTGACGTTCCGGGTAACTCGATATCGGAGAGCGGCCTCGTCATTTCGGACGCACGTCTACGTAAAGCTGATGTTGACGCTGCCACCGATGCCGAGAACTCGGAGAACCGGCGTTTCTGATGCTGTATGTATTTCTGAGTGGTAGAACTGCTGTTGCCCTCCAGAGGCTGGATCTCGCATACGCGCTCGCGAGATGGTGTCTTGTACATCTTTAAACGGACCTGGGACGCGTGTACGAGCACGATTAGAGCGCTCCTCGCTTAAACGAAACGTCAGAGAACTGTCTAACTATATATCGAATTAACATAAATACCTATCAGTTGTTAATGGACTTCATAGTATGCGCCATTCTCTTCAAAATGAAGTGTAACGAGATTAAACAAAACGTCAGAGAACTGTCTAACTATACATCGAATTGACGTAAATACTATCAATTGTTTAATAGTATGTGCTTTCTCTACAAAATGTAATACAAAAAAAGAATTTAAAAAACTTAAGTATAAGCTTTATAATTTTTTATGTTTTTGAACCTTGAATTATTCTCTTTGAAAAATTCTGAGGAAATATATTGATTAGGAAATATATTGATGAGGAATATATTACTCTGCTGTTCAGGTCTATTTGTCCCAAAATGTAATTTATTTGTTATATTATCTAACGACGTGTAATATACTAAAGACGAACAGATGTAATGTAAGTGATGTATCCATTGAAAATAGTTCCATTGTGAACCGAAACATTTGGAAAAATTTTGTGATTGTGACAATATTTTTTTGCACCGTTTAATGTGCCTTATTCGAATGTATTATTGAATTTTTCAGTTTGAGTCTTTAAGTTTGTTAATTTTAATTTGTAATTTATTTATTCTTGTTAATATTTTATTTAAAAACTTCTTTGTCTGGTATTTGATGACTTATTTTAATATAAAACTTTTTGTGAAAATCTTTTATTTTTTATTTTTTAGAACTTTTCAAGATATTAACTAAAACTTAAATTAATCGAAATAGTAAATTTAAACAAATCAGCAGAGTTAATTAAACTTATTAAACAATCCGACTTTTCATTTCTGTATTTTTATATATATATATATATATAAATATATATATATTCTCAAAGAACCAATTTTATTAATATCTTTATAAAATATAAGATCTCTCTTAAATTTATGTGCGTTGCTGAGAATGTCTTGCAATTGAACTCCTACAGGCAATTTTATTAATATATTTGTAAAATATATGATCTCTTGAATTTCAAATTTACATTGCTGAGAATGTCATAGAATTGCAATTGGACTGTTACTAGAAGCCGCGCGACTCTTACATCTTTAATTTCGAGCAAACGAGTATGGACGGACATAATAAAAATCAATAACGGTCAACCTTAATAAGTCTAAGTGGTTGTCATGAGATTACAAATGATTATGATAAAACTCGGTCTTATCTCTTAATTCTGTATTAAACTAGCAAAAAAATAAGACTTGAATAATCTCATCATTATGGTTTGTTATTCATCCTGCCTCATTTATATTATTCACGTAAGTATAACTTTAAGCTGTATACCCTATTACTACGATTACTTCTAACAATATCGCTAATCCAGAGTTACAATTTACCTTCCTGGCCTTTATCTCGGCAATATCGTCCATAATATCGAGCTGCAGATTGTGAGTGCTTCCACTGTTGCTGGGCGGGCCGGTCATCCCTGTGGACGAATCTCGCCGGCTCTGTAATATCCTGGTGGCGCCTCCCATAGGAAAAGCAGCGATGGATTCGCGACGATTGCGCCCGAAGAGAGTAGTCGGCACCCTGGAGATCGTAACGACAGAATGCCGCCGGCCGCCAGCCGTCGGTGCTGGCGTCTGTGAAAGCGTCGCCAGGAAAGCAGCCTCCCTTGCTGATGGACCGGAACCTTCTCCACCACGTTCGCTCAACCGTCGCACCTATTCATCGCGTGCAATTTAAGAGGAGACCATTTCATCGACATCGACACCCAATATGGATTTATCTTACTGTTTGAGAAAGAAATTTAATTAATCGGATTGGCAATCAAAGGACACAGCCTCATCGAGAAATACTATATACTATAAATCTGAATCTCTCGGATTTTATACATTTTTAATGTGATTATTTATAGATTTATCTTGATCGTAAGCTTTTAAAAATGTAATTGTACGCATTAAAATGATAATATCATTGCGGTTTAGAATAGTAAGATATCTGTTAAGGCACTCACTACTACTGTACCAGATTGACGTCAGAAGCGAAAAAATACACAATAAAAATTTTTGCAAATATTTAAATAAAAATATTTTTTAATAAAATAACATTTGCAATCGATGGAATAGACTTATAAAATATATCTACCGAAAACTATTTTCTCGTTTTGGGGAGAAATCATATTTATTTCTATATATTATTAATTTAATAATTTATTCTGTATGTTATTAATTTAACAGCTGTGAACATTGTTGATTTCGTTTTTGGTTATGTCTAATTCATTTCTAAATATATGATATACTTTCGAGATTATTTATTAATTAACGAAACAAAAAGAAGAATTTTCGATTTTGTCAATTATACCTAAAGTATAAAAAAAGCAATAGTAAACCTAACTTACTGTCCGTTGAGTTAAAAATAACATTTTGTTACTTTTCAGTTTTATGTTGTGTTCGAAGAGCGCATATATCAAAATATAAATCAAACTATTTCCATTGTTAGTTTTAAAATAAATAATGTTTATATTAATGTATACATTTAATAAATAATAAACTAAATTAGAGTCAAACTTAATACATTTTATTGAGTTAAATTGTTTAATTTCCTTTTTTTTTTTTAGTTAAATTAATACATATTGTGTAGAAACAGTAATACTATAGAAAAAAAAAATTCAAATTGGATATAATTTGACATTACAAATTTAATAATATAAGTGTTATTTTATTAAAATATTTTCATATTAATTATTTTTCAAGAATTTTTATTGTATATTTTTTTGCTTCTGACGTCACAATTTGAAATAGAAATGGTGAGTGAACAGGAGCTTGTAAAGCTTCATCAAAACAATAATAAATCAAATAGTTTTATCAGAACAAAAATATTAAATTAAAATAGAAAAAAGTTGAAAAGTTTATAGATGTTTTTAATTTTTAATTTTAATTTAATTTAATATCTTTTTTTTTTAATTTTGATATAATCTTAATACACGGAGAGTGCGATTTTGTTGAAGTGTCTAAAAATTTAATTGGATATAGATCTAAAAATAATTTTATTTGGACCATCAAAATAATTAGATTCTGAAATAATCAGAATGTCAAAACTTTTCGCAACATTGCTCATCATGCTTGAGAAATTTCTATATAATTATGTTGATGATCCAAGCTATTTTCAAATCTATGTCTAGTTAAATTTTTATAAATTTTTATAAATATTTCAGTAAAACCTTTTCATGTGTCTGTTTTCTTTCCTTTCAAAATCGATCATTACCCTGACAATTTTAGCGTTCGAAGAACTAATCTATTTCAGATTTCTCGCACTCGTGTAAAACGGGTATATTGCATATCGATAACGCCGACCGCGAAGGACTTCCTGTGCACGTATACACAGCACATACCTGGGATGCGGTTATCCCGGATGTACATTGTGGCGTCGGCAAGGAGTGCTTCCTGGCATCCCTCCATGGTGAGAGCAGATAGGGATTCAAGGATGGTGAGTCTGGATCGACACATCGTGGTGGTGATTCCGCGCGACAGCGCTCCGCTTCTTCTTCGACGACAATCAGCGGCTCACCGGTGCTTCCGCTGCTCGAGCTCGGACAATACGACTGCCTTCTCATCTCTATTTTTACAAATATGTATTTTATAAGATCTCAAAATTTAATAAATTCTAAAAATTTTTCAATTTATTAATATCTTGGAGATTAAATTTTTAATTGTGATATTCTGGGAAATTCTCTTTAATTAAAGTTTATTTAAAGATTAAAACTATAAGCACAGACAGTGCACTTTATTTATCTTTATTCTTTAATTATCTTCTACAAATATTTTCTCCATTTCATCAATGTAGGATTAACATTAGAACCGCGGCAGTGCCATTTTTTTATCCCTCTGATAGTTTTTCTTTTCTAGTTAATCTGGATTTGCATGTAGAGCTTTAGATTTATAACTTTAGATGTATAACTTTCACAAACAATTAATTTAATTGATAAACAAATATTTTTACTTTTATGATGACAATTATTTCTTATAAAAAACCTAGATTTACTTTGAATCGCGATTGGATTAATTTAGATCCACGGTTTTAATGTTAACTTTAATTTTGATTCAACTTACTCTTCATCTTTCTTAGTTTTTAAAACTACGCTTAAAATTTCAAGATTAAATTGTATCGGTTGAATAGACATTAGATATCCGGTATTTAGCTCCATTTATTATACGGAATTAGCGCCTCGGTGTACATGCTGTTTAAGATTCCGAATGGATGTCCGACGGGATTTCTCGAGTATGTGCGATACCGAGATTCGAGAAATTCCCCGCAGAATTTTTTATTTTCCTCAGAGACAAGCATTCATGAACGGGTATAAAGCATTGCACGTAATATATATAAAACCTTGTTCGGTTCGTGTAATTCCGAGCACGTGCAAGCATTTCGATTTGATATATCCAAAATATACCTTCCCTCTTCGCGTCCGTGTAATATAATGGAAGGAGAAGGAGGGGGAGGGTAATTTCGGCATTAATTCTTCTATAAATACATATTTGCGTGGGATGTAACGGGGATAAACCCGAGTCGTAATGCGTTCAGATGAAAGTGCAGTGAAAGGGAAAAAACATGTCGCAAATGACATCTGTGCATTAAGCGTCACATTTGCGCAATTGCATAAATATTTAGTGTTCGGGAGTCATATTTTTGTTCAGTATCTGGGTCAGCTGTAGTATTGTTCACGCTAATGAAATTTGCGATCACCTGCGACAGCTGCAGAATTACCTTCCATCATCGATTGTTTATTCACATAGTTTAATCGACATCGTGACGTTTCTCACAAACAAATTGCTGATGTTTTGGATATGCAAAACGCGCACAACATTTATTATAGTATAATAAGCGAAACAACAGACCTCGTAAAAATGGTAGAGTTGTTATTCCAATTGATTTTCGTTTCAATAAATTTTCTCTTTGTGGTCATAATATAGAAATTTGAATTGTTTAATATCTGCATGTATTCTGGCCTTTTATCGCAAAAGATCAAATCTGATCGGAGTAATTGAAAATTTAAAACGAATCTCTTAATCATAATTGAAGCATGTATAATGCTGAAATAAATTGCTCTTTGCTTAACATTCAATATTCCGTTATCAGATTTTCTCTTTTATATAATATATCGGCATGTCGAAAAAGTATGAAGAAATAGAAAAATTATATCCAAGTACGCCACCACCTTCAAGTACGCCAAGTTCACAAATTAAATAGTACGGAATGAATACCTGTCGATTTCTTTTTAATTCACTTATATCGCGAACTATAGTCACGTCCACGCTTCCGTTCAACAGAAATGCTGCGATCGATCGACCTGTTTCGTCGTCTCTCTCTCTCTCTCTCTCTCTCTGTCTTTTACTCGTTTCGATAACGGTGATAATGCCGGAAATTAATTTTTGAATACATAGGTCAGTCTATACAGCGGATTTGGTCAGCGACTGCGTATCTAGAAATAACGAATGCGAAACCGCGGGAATTCCGATAACATCAAGAGGAAAGGCGGATGGGAAAGCATCCAGGAAAACAGAAAAGAATTATTATCTTGGCGATAATGATGAGATATATAAAGCGACGTAGCGTTCTTAGGAACATTATTATTCAAAACAAATTTGAGTGCGCATGAAAGTACGTTCCGCAATCATGAAGCTGTTCGCTATCCTCGTTATCTTCGTCGTATTGGCTTGTACCTCAGTCAGCACACTACCGGCTGTCTATGACGGACCTACTTATGAACTGAGTAAGCATACATTTCACTGAGAAAGACTGAGAAAATAATTCATAAATACATTTATGAATTATCTTAATCTTCCGGTGCTGACGCGAGCAGCATCTGTTCTGGTAATACAGTACTGATGCTGGGTTTGTAATATCCTTCTACATCGATAATACTGTCAGTACCAACAAATATTGATAATATTATTAACAGTGTGCGGTTAATATTGATGGATTGAATATGGATTTCTTGATTTTTGAGCATTAAAATTGAGCACAGAACAATACTGTTGCTTGAGAATCATCGTTAATAATACTGTCAATATTTATGGGTATATATATATGGGTATTAACAGATTTTTGATTGTATAAAATTCATAAAATTGAGTTAAAATATTATTATCAATAATGCACAGAAAGAACAATTGTTGATCAAGTATCTAAAAATTTAGTTAGATTACAGATCTGAAGATAATTTTGTTGACCATCAAAATAATTATATGCATGCTCAAATTGGTTGTTAGAATGTCAAAACTTTTTACAGCATTACTCGTGCTTGACATTTTTATATAATTATTTTAATGATCCAACAAAATTATTTTTAAACCTGTATCTAGCTAAATTTTTAGACTTCAGTAAAACCATTTTTTTCGTATATTAATCATGTTAAATTATAAAAATATTGATGTATACTATCAGTATTACTGATACAATATTACTGATCGATGTTATTGATCGTAAACAGAAAACTCACTTAATTTAGACTAATCAAAAAGCACTAATTAATTTTAGAAAATCAAAATAACATAACTCATATTTAAAAAAGAATCAATATTAGGCATATTTTAATGAGAATAATCCGAATTTGTAGATGTAATATAAAGAAAATTAAAAAATATAATGACTAATGGGAAATTGAGAACAATAATCACGCAATTATTCATGCGTAATAATTAACAAATGTATTGTTCAAGACGTTATATACAAAGTAATTATGTTTATGGCGGAGTCGTCATTTCAACAATTTATTTGGTGCGAACTCTGTTCCAGTACTCTGAACAAATTTTGCGTATCCATTCTTTATACAATAAATAACTTATTGTACTTTTTCAATATTGATCATAATTAGCAGCTGTCCTCACTCGGCTTATTGACATGAATGTTTCTCAAACCTCCTCAACTGCTCTTTTATATTTATTTTATCCGATTCGATTAATTTTTGAATCTACAATAGGACATTGCTGATGATGACTCGAATGGAGCCGAAACGTCCGATTCTTCTTATTTATATGTAACGTCTAGAACAATACATTTATTAATTATTATGCACGAATAATTGCATTGATTATTGCTTTCAATTGCCTGTTAATCATTACATTTTTTTATCTCAAAAGCTCAATTTATTTTACTTTTATAATAAAGAAAATTGTTCGTCATTTTTGACAGAGAGATTTTAATTGAGAACCAGCCCAATATACATACATCAGTTTCGAAATTTAGATTTAAATAATAGTCAAGTTCCTTTAGTAATGGAGCGATCTTAACAAGTTATAATTAATCTTGGATTAATCTATATATAATTCTTACTTTATCAGAGATTTATTCACTGAGATATCAAGTTTGAGTTACATTAAGTCACTTTTTTGTCGATAATTAGATCGGATATTATAATAAATGCTTGGCTCGTTGAATATTATACCGTAATTTTATTTTCATGGAAAACGGTACGTCGCCGAGATACAACGTGACGATACTTTGCAATAGAGTAATAAATATCTAGAATGCTCAGTCTTTTGTCTCGCGCTGCATAATAGTTGCACATACATTCTTTCTCTTCTCGCTTTCCTCTCCTCTCGCTGACACCCTTTTGGCATTCTCTGATAATATGCTGTCGATATCCTTTCATATCGAGCTCGACACGACCTTTTCTACTGATGAGTTCCATTATTATGAGTTACTATATCATTTCCGAATGCTGAATTAGAAATAATCTTCGCGCTTAGTTGCGTACTAAATAAGCTGTTTCCATAAAGGCCCTGCTACATATTTTTTAAATATCAATTCAAATGTCAAAGTGATTTGCATAATTAGAGTTACATAAAAAGATTGAAGTTTGAAATTTAATTCGCAAGAGTCATACAATTCCCATTATAAAACTTTAAAAACAGAGAAAAAGGGAGACGAAGTTGTTTTAAATTTCTTCGAAAACTTTTTACTTATCTCGCTTTATGCATCAAGAACAATAAAGAAAAGGAGTTAACTTCATCTTCATAAGAGAATATACATATCTATACGTATCCTTGATAAAACCTCTTCTACGCAGTCTAACGAAAGCTCTCAAGACACCGGATACTTTTAAAGGGTACATAAAACGCGATACTCCGCAATAATTGATGTTCTCTACCTTTATCGGAAAATAAAGCGGAGGAATTGCATTTCAGCTACCATCGAGGATCCAGTGGACGATGAGATGCCGTTGCTCATCCGAAACCGGCGCGTGACCTGCGACCTTCTGTCCTGGCAGTCCAAGTGGTTGAGTATCAATCACAGTGCCTGCGCAGCCAGATGCCTGTCGCTACGACGCAAAGGTGGCCGCTGTCGCGACGGTATCTGCGTCTGCAGGAATTAGGCGTCGTGCTCGCCCTTGAATCGTTCCACTCTTGGCCAACGCAACGTCCCATGGATCTCGCTGTCACTCATTATCCCACTACCTATTGACTACGTTGGTGAACGCCATTGCATTGTAATCCAAATTAATATTCATGGGAGATCACGAAGGGACGCGATTTAATCATCCGATCGATAGTTGCGACCCCGATTGTCCATCCTGCCGAACGAATTTTCACCGAAATGGATAACATCATTATTAACGATAATTATTTTAATCGCTTCCGCGCGTCATTACGTGCGTGTTAATAAGAATAACAATTCTTGTTCGCGTCAGCGTCGCGACAGGAGTTTCCCCGGGAAATTGACAAGAAATGATATTGATGTTATTAATAGAAATTAATTAAACTGTTTATTGTAATGGCATTGTGATAGGACATTTACATAACATTTGTCAGACGATGTCAATCGATTCATTATGGCGCGCGCATAAAATTTCGGCCAAATCAAGCGTGGTCATTGCGAAAATTATTTTAATGTATACATTTCGATTAATATTAAATAATTATAATATTTATGCCATATTTTTAAAAACAGATTAAATGTTGGTATAATTGCATCGATATTTACAAATATTGGCTACTACGAAAACGTAGTCATGCGAAATTTTGATAAATGTTGATATATGTTGATTAATACTAAAGTTATAATATTTATAATATATGTTTAAAAAAAATTTAGACCAATTAAATATCGGTATAATTGCATCGATGCCTACAGATTTTTTCCCAGCTGTGTGATTATTTACTAAATATAATGCAAGTGTGTTTATATATATGTTAGATTAAAACCTGTTTTATGAACCTGTCTCTGTACGGAATAACAAATTACATAATTAATCGATCTATTAATTTTATAATAAATGTCCTTTTATTAGATTAGAATAATTCAATAAGCTGCATACAATCTCGATAGCTTTTTTATAAAATTAGATTTTTGTAAAAACTTTATATTTTATGCAAAACAAATGATATTTCGCAAATAATTGTTACGTATATTAAAAATAATAATTATATATTAATTATCTGTTTGTTATTTTATAAGATAGGAAGAATGTTTTGCTAAAATATCTAAAAATTGAGTTACATACAGATCTGAAAATAATTTTGCATCATCAAACTAATTATGTAGGACATTCAAATTGATTGCCAAAATGTTAAAACTTTTTGCAGCATTATTTTCAGATCTGCTAAATTTTTAGATACTTTAGCAAAATTGTTCTTTCTATGTACCTGTATTAAAATTAGTACCTGTAGTAAAATTAATATTAATGTGATAAAACTAAAAACGGGTGTTGCTAATAACAATTAATGGGAGAGATGATAGCAATTAAAATGTTTGTGAATTGACAATTGACCTTTATCTCGCCGATTTAAAATCTATTTCCTGATGTATATAAAAGCAACATGTGGGTCCGGTCGATAGTTCCATGTTGGCGAATCCAATCACTAACGTAATATCTTTCGACGCGCTGTATATTGATTCGTGCGTTTGCGAACGTGCACAGAACACAGATCGTTGCTGAACAATGAGCAGTCGAACATATCTCGGGAGATGGAATCTAGAATTAAATTTGAAATTCACCGAACAGGAGAATAGTCTCTAAGGTTCATTCGATATGTACGATATATATATGTATATATAAAGTACGATATATATATATATATGTATTATAAAGAATGATTTAGCTGAATCATATAAAAATTAGACTAGATATATATCTAGAAATAATTATGTTGGACCATCAAAATAATTATATAGAACTCAAGCATAATAATAACGCTATATAATTATTTTTAGATCTCTGTATCTAGCTAAATTTTTAAATACTTCAGTAAAGTGTTTCTTTCATGTACGAAATATAAGATATTTCTGTCATATATATATATATATATATATATATATATATATTTGAAAGAATTGATTATCAAAATTTAAATTTATAATATTTCGGATAAAAGGATAACGGTTTTTACATTAATATTACACGGAAAGAATAATTTTGCTGAAGTACTTAAAATTTTAACTAGACACAGAAAATAATTTTGTGGACCAACAAAATAATTATCTAAAACGCTTAAACTAATGATAATATTGTAAAAAGTTTTGACAATCTAACTAATTTGAGTTCTACATAATTATTTTGATGATCTAACTTTGTTTTTAAATTTGTATCTACCTAAATGTTTAGATATTCCAGTAAAACCATTCTTTCCATGTAACAAACATTTTCTTTAATGCTTGACAATCAGATTTTTCTGGAATATATCGATAACCATTTTATATTCTAAAAATACACAGAATTTTAAAAATACAGGACTGAATTATCTGTAATTATATCTGTAATTATAGGTATATCGATCCTGATACATTTCTGAGATTTATCTCTGATTTATCTTGATTTATCAGATTTAATTCCAATTTCTGAAACATTCAGAATTTTTGGGATGATCTCTTAAATTTATGCGCCATTTAATATGTACGATTCTCGTATTTGTGATTACGCATATATGAAAATCCTCCACTCGAGATACATCTCGCTCGACCTTTCATTTCTACCTCCAATTCTATTCATGATAAGGACCATCCATGATGAAAACTGATACTTCAGAAGGGCACTCTAAAAGATATCTGAATGCGCATTCCCATAAGAAGATATTAGAGAGATCAAATGGATTAAAACGAAATCGGATTAATCGAAGGGGTTTCTTAAATGGAGCGAGATAGAAGTTTCTACGGTCCTGTTTTTGTCGTTCTTTAAATGAACGACAATTTCATTAGCAGCATTGTACACCAGATGTTCTCGACCGATGTCGGGATGTACTTTTTTTTGTTGCGGCGACCTCGACAGTGGGAGGGAATCGAAAAGTTGCGACAATTAATGGCCCGTCTGTGCAATAAAAGTTTCACCAACAAAACCGCCAGTAACTGAACATGACGCAGTTACGTGACCCAGGGCACAAATTATCGGCGTGAGAATACTCAATATTCGCTTCGCGGAACCACTTTACGTGCAATTTCCGAGACAATGTAACACAGAGGTGGTGCTTCTATTCTGCGTTCTCGATAGGTGGTTCACTGCTTGGTTCTATGTCGATCCGACATTAAATTTATTCCAATAGAACAAGATCTCTTTGGAAGAGAGAAATATATAAAATCGCAATGGATACTATTCGAGGAAAGATCGCTTTGATCAGAATGTTATGGTTAATTCGATTCTCCAGCGGCGTGGATTTACGGATGACGGGATGGACGGGATGTTAACGTTTCAAACTTACGTTGTCGACTTCGGGGGGGGAAGAGCTTGAAATTTTATTTTCTGAGGGCGACTTTGAACTCTTGCTTTACCTTCACAACGTTCTCAGGTATTTAAAATTGTTACTGACTGAAGTCGGCAAATGGAACAACACTCAACCAATATATCGAAATAAAGTTAGCTGTTCTCGAGCTCTATTGTCCGCCGCGACGCGGCGTCACAATAAGAATATCTAGAAATGCTCGTACACGACATAAACGGAAGAAAATAACTTTTCCCATTGAATAAGGAACATTAATCTTGCGAACGCACGGACGTTAATCTTAGAATATTCCACGCGTTCTTTACGAGAATAACAAAAAGAGCGTGTTATTACCTAAGTACTTTATACTACTTTCTGCGAGAAAATATTTGCAAGTTATTCCTGTAGTTTTTCCAATTTTCTCTCTTTCTCAAAAAGGAAATGGGAAAATGTTTTATTAAGTCATATCTAAAGGCTTCTTTAGATTTATAATGTTTTTATATTTTCTAAATAATTATCATTTTATTGCTTTCAGCGAAAATATTAAGATACACACACACACACACACATACACACACACACACACACACACACACACACACACACACACACATTCTCATTATTCTTCAACGTGAGCGTATTATCACACAAAAGTTAACAAGAAAACAAAATAATTTTAT
>Ga0157364_1003390_pt1 | contig 15431 bp, 7 predicted proteins | sample AttsexASBM2_FD_111476 | JGI IMG/M metagenome (GOLD analysis project Ga0157364, IMG submission 111476) | Fungus gardens microbial communities from leaf cutter ant in Ribeirão Preto, State of São Paulo, Brazil - Atta sexdens ASBM2 | ecosystem: Host-associated > Fungi > Mycelium > Unclassified ...
AAAGGTAAAATCTTATACTGAAAAAAAAATTTATTTATAATCAAACTCCACAGTTTCCTTAGAAATTATTAACGATTAATTTGAAAAAAATTTTATCTTGATTGATTTTTTATTTATCCCTTCTGTTGGTCTCTTTTAATGGTGCCTTTTTTCTACAGTGACACTCACAATTTGCATAAAACCATTTGAATAAAACATAAAGGAAATTGTTAAGGAGAAATCCTGTAATAACATGGTATATATATACATAAATATTGCACTTATGTGATGATATCGTCGTAGGATATGTGTATGTGTGTGAAACTGCTTAATAATTTCGCTTCCGCTTTTATTTTATAATGCCATTAGATACACTTACTTAAAACTATAAAACTATAATTTGTCAATTTATCACAACAATGCTTCCGTTGGTCATATTTTATCAAATGTATAGCAAATTCGTTTATCTGTGTTATTTATTCTTATCTTCCATTTTTTTTTATTTTTAATATAAAGAAAGATTATTAATATAAGTTTTTTTAAAAACTGTTTACTGTTTATCATTTACTGTTAATCGCTGTAAATAGTTTGAAAAATACACGATTTAATTTCAATAACGTTGAATATGAAGTAAAGGAAGATCAGCTATAAATCTATCATCTACCTCAAAGTATATTTGTAAGTGCTGACTCATATCTCCGCATGCTTTCGCTGTCATTGAGACGCTCCGAGACACCACGGGCAACGATTCGAGACGTCGTTGTATTTCAATTGTATGTCACGCAAATAGACACAGATGTAAATTTCGCCGGACGTTAGTTATGCGTCTATACAGAGTGAGCCAGATTTGTCGCTTCTCTGCTGGTATCGCAAAAAGTCAAAAAGTGGTTATTGACTATTGTACAATATTAATAAATTTTTTACTTCTTAATGTTTTGTTTTTTACAATTTGTGCAATGCGTATCTATTTGTTGTTGTCTGGTAATTTTGTCGAGATATATTTTGCAGGTGAATTTGACTGCGAGTCAAGAATGATCGCGTAGAATGCTACAAAGAAAGGTATTTACTGAAGTATCTAAAAATTTAACTAAATACAGATCTGAAAATAATTTTGTCGGTCTATTAAAATATTTATGTAGGATGTTTAAATTTGTTGCTGGAATGTCAAAATTTTTTACAACATTGTTCAGCATGCTTGAGATTCCTACATAATTATTTGGATGGTATAACAAAATTATTTTTAGATCTAGTATCTAGCCAAATTTTCAGATGTATATCAAGTTTTTAAAAACTTCAACAAAATCGATTTTTCTGTCTAAATTAAACGAAATCATTTTCCATTCGACAACTTTTCCCCAACTCGATGTATTTCAATAATCGAAGCTTTCACTCTCGTTCGTGAAACTGTGAAATAAAGCCATGACAACGCGAATGGTGGGTTGGGAATTTGTCGCTTGAATGTTAGACAATGGACTATTAGAGCAGTTTTGAAGTAAGGTTACTCCATGTAAAGGGGGTGTGAAGTGGTGATGAGAATGGTGATGAGAGTGGTTGAGAAGGCACTTGGTATTTACCCTCGCCAGCCCACATTCGTCGCTCCTTTTCTGCGACTGTTTACCTCATCGAGAGGGAAAAAAAGAGGCAGTCACTTTGAAGACCGACGAATTTCTTTGTACATCACCCCGCGGAAACGTCTGCATATTATTGCGAGATTTCCGGCTTAACTCGTCCCTACAGAAGGTTGAAAAGTGATAATAAGACTTGCACAATACTTCGCGATTTTTGCTGAAGATCTTGAACAATGTTTTTAAATCAGGGATGCATATTTATTAATTTGTACATAAATCATAACGAGAAAATAATAGATATATTAATTATTTTCTAATAGAACTAATATATAATAAGTAAACACAAAAAGCTGCATTCGTTATTGTAAGTAAATGAACAAATATTTTGATAACCAAAATGTTATTTTTTACATTACGATGATAAATGTTTTATACAAGTAATTTTTAATGTCATTATTTATGAAGTAATATATTTGTTCATATGTTTCTTTTCCACCGTAATCTCAATTTTTTAAATTCTTTTATTAAGTATGTATTTTTTAATATTCATGTGCTTTCTAGAATAAAAATGAAAAATTTTTCTTTGTGTAACATATATATTTTAATATAATAATCTTTAATATAATAATCTTACTCTTCGAAACTGTTTTTCTAATCACCGAAAATTTTCACTGAATAAATTGTATTATTAAAAAAGATAAATTTTATATCCGAAAAAATTGAAGAGAATCAGATTTTAAAAGCGAGATCTTTGTGCGATAAAAATTTTAAATATACATGATAATCGATACACAAAAAGAACGGTTTTACTGAAATATCTAAAAATTTAGTTCTTAATAAAAAAATAATTTATTGAATTACCAAAATAATTATATATAAAACGTTCAAACTAATTGATAGAAAACTTTTTGCAGCATAGCTCATGGTTGAAATTTCTACATAATTACGTTGATCAAAAAAATCTTCTTATGTTTTATTTTTCAAATGATTTTCAACACTCAATTTTAGATATTATAAACTTTTCTGCGATATCTCGAGTGGTTTAGTATGGATTATTTTTTATCAAGACTTTAATTTAATCATCGTGCACTGTACTTGGCCTACCAGAGCGTGGCTCGTCTTCAATGAAGAAATTCTCAACATGAAACATCGCAAATCAAGATTGGCACTCGCAATTTTGTATATTATCTTCATTGTACACTGCACATTTCTTTTTTGCACATCGTTTTTTATTGATAGTATAACGTAATAAAGTGAAAATGTATTTTGATCTTTCATTGTTAGCCTTTATATAATGTCATCTGATCAAAACAAGAAAATTTTCTGACTAGCCTAATATTTTGATTCAACAAAATTATTTTCAAATCTATATTTAGCTAAATTTTTAAATATTTAATCAAAAACCGTTCTTTCCTTATAATTAGGGCTGAATTGTATTTGAAATATTTTTATTTAAAACATTTATTTACAATACAAATGTATTTTGTATTTTGTATTTCAGTGGAGCATATGAAAGTATTAAGTATTTTCTGTTTAAAATATTGCAAAAGAATAATGCAAAAGAAGAACTCAATTGTTTTTTGCATTTTTGTAATTCAAATAATGAGATTGATTGTTAATTTTGGTATTTGAAATACAAACTATAAAATATTTTCATGTGCTCCACTGAAATATAAAATACAAAAACAATTATCTTCTGATATAAATATAAAATATCACTGAAACATAAAATACAAAAAAATTATTTACAAATAATATGTTTCAAATGAAAGTATTTCAAATGAAAGCATTTAATTTGAAAAACACTATTTCATTTCAAATACATGTCCAGCTCTGTGTACATTGAGAATAGATCATTAGTTATACCAATGTCATTATTGCAATTCCTAGCGTGCTTTGACACCTACACTCTCATGAATCGAAATGGCATAATTGCCTAAATTCCGTTGTAATGATGTAATATGCCGTGCAAGGTGGTAATAATTAATGCGAAGGTCAGTTCCATTAATAAGACATATATTCTCATCATCATAAAGACTCCTTGACATTCATTCTAATTATCATAACGCGACTGCGATATTGTTTTGTGATAAAATCATTTCAACTTTAAGTTTTATTCAGAATATAGTTACAAAGCTTTTTAAGAATTTCTTATAATGATTGTTCCACTTTTTACCACTGCAGATTTCGCGACCTCTATTTAATTTTTTATTTTTGGCTTACTTAGCTCATGTTACCAAATTTACCAAGCTTTCAGCAAATGCATGGCGAATATAAGACATCTGAAGAATATCGTGCTTACGAATTCTACAAAAACTTTGCAACTGAAATTTTTTAATCTCAAATACTATCGCAATTATTCGTTTTCTGTATTAATATTTAATGTTTAAACGTGAAACTTTATAATTATAATAATTATAATTTTAGAAAGAAACAAATACATTCGATCAAAATGTTAACTTCCATTCGTTTTGATGAATTCTTAACTTTTATTATGTTAGATGTTATTTAATTACTACAAGTTAATGTTTTGAAATGAATCGAAGAAATATGTGAGCAATATCAAGTTTCGACATACCAATTTCTGTGAACTGGCTACTGCATACGTACTCATCCTACTTGCATTAAGCTGAGCCTCACGATTGAATTACATACGGTAATTGTGGGCCGGTACTGAATACGAAACCGAACGCGAATAAATGTGTAATTTTCTGTCTTAGGGAAATTCAAGCGTGCTCCATCCGAAAATGCATATGAATTTCTCACAGTTGTTACATGAGGAAATAAAATAATTATTTTTTTATCACGTTTAATTCTTTAGATCGCATTAAGATGTTTCATTACCATTGTTTTATTCTTTTGGAAATTGAAGATTAGATTTTGTTTTTTAAGCGTTAACTTTTCTTCGAGAAAAGATGTTTTCTCTTTATATTCTTCATATCGATCGCACCGTCTATTTTCAACCGTATCGTAAGTTTACAGAAAAATGTCAGATATGTGTAATGTGAATTAAGTGCTGTAATCATGCGGTTTGTTTCGCGCAAAAACAAACGTTCAACAGCGAGCGGAAATTAAGCAGAGGCGTATCCGGATTTCTCCTCACGTAATCTACGATACCGCCAAAAATGTGGTCGGTCGATCAAGGTTGCATCATTCCGCATACTAAAAAAAAAATTTACCAAATTTTAATAAATATTCAGATAGTAATAGCTAATCGTTTACTTACAGTAAATAAACGTTTACTTATTAAAAAAATGTACTTAAATCAAATGGCTCTCGTACTAAATAAATATGTTTATTTAGTAAGTATTTAATCAGTATTATTCAAACAAATATTTATTAAAATTTAGTAATTTTTTTTTAATGCAAGGTATCCGCTGTGAAAATTCATTCGTAAAATAACCGTAAGATAATATTGACACCAATTGTGATGTGGCACTAAATGTAGCCTAGTCCGGATTTCATTCTCACGGTGTGGCGCGAAGCCACGGACGTTTATTATTAGCGCGATGACGAATCCTGTCGCACAATACGTTTCGACAATAATATATCGCTACCGCATATGTTTATTGCAGTCATAAACCCCTTTTATGTAACTTGGAATTATGTAGGACATCGTAATCGTGTAATAATAATAACGATATCGTTGATTGCTGTCAAACTGAACAAATTCAGCCGGTCGAATATTAGCTTATTTACGATACGATCGTCTCGAGTTATACGGAAAAAGTAGAATCCCTGCCATTCGGGGGATCAAAACCTGACTGACGAGGAGGTTACTTCTGAAATTCTGCTCGACGCACCGTCCCAATTCCCTCCGTTGATCTATTCTCGATCCGCACGCCTGACGGAAATGGGCTCCTCGGGGAATAGTTTGCTTTTGCCAAACAAAACGGCCATACCGCCTATATCCATGACGATATACGAATACCAGACTTCATGAGGAACAGTGCCCTTCTTGTGTACATGCCTATGCATTCAATCCGAAAATTTTGTATTTTGTATCTGTATTAGTAGATGCGACCGATGTTTGGCGAATGAATATCGATAGAACAACTTTAAGATTATTATTAGATAGAATAACTTCAGGATTATTATTATTATTATTATTATTGTCAGAAATTGTTCTGTAAAACTCTTTTTTCTATCTAAGCGTTAATATATTTTATATATAATAAATATAATATATGACTATTCTTTGATTTTTAATTATATTTGATTATATTTATTTATTATTTTATTATATTTTATTATTATATATTATTATATATATATATATATGTATAATCATATTTTTGGAAAGGAAGAGTCTTACAACACAAAAAAGTTTACTTTCTTTGAAAACAAAGTTTAAATTTCATTACATTACAATTATGTTGAAATTTAATTATAAAATTGCAGTTAATTACAACATTTTGTTCTGCAACATCATTTCGAATTTAATTACTTAAAGTATTAAGCAAAATATTAAATTAAATAAAAAGTCTAAAATAATTCTAACTTTCACGAATCCTTTTTTAACCTATCTTTATTCTATGAAATTTCTAGGCTTACAGTACTCTTTGCTCAATTAAATTTTTTTTACGATGATTTTTACACGTGTAAAGTATAGCTTTTATCGAGAACGGACATACGTATTTGTAGAGTGGAGAAACGGATGGAGTTGTACAATACGTCGGCATGAAATATATTTTGAAACATTTGAACTACATCGAAACCCTCTCGCGCTCTTGCGACCTCTCGATCGCCTGATATTCATTTTCGAATGTTTGCGGAGGTTTAGCCGCTCGCTCCTTACAGCACATTTGCGCGCGCGAGCCAGCCGCGAGATCGCGAAACGCTCCAGACATTATTTTCACTGAAAGCATATACGAACGCCCGTCAAAACACACATCGTCGATACAATCGTCCATGCTGCGGGCGGCTATCATCGATTAGATTCGTCGACGAATTGCACGTCGACGTTCGAAGCGATTTCAAACGTAGGAACGTTGGAACGTTATTTAACGAAATCCGTATCATTACAGCAGTAGGAAATCATAGAATGAATATTTCAATAGTCACTTATATCTGTCATGAAAATCTAAAGGATTTACATGAGTAAAATTTGATGCCCAATTAAGACGTTGTAAATATTGCGCTTAAATAACTAACAGATTTTTAAGTTTAATTTAGAAATATATATTTTGGTGTAGCGCTTGTTATATCTATTTGACTGTACGTTTCGGTTAAATTCTTATAATATATGGATCATGCAGTGAAATACAAATCGTCTATTTTACACTGAAGAAAGTTAGAATTTAGTCGAAACTTACGTCAAATAGATATACAAGCGCACTGAAATATATATTTTTAGATTTAAGCGCAACATTTACAGCGCTGATTCCTATTTGTCCAATTTTACTCATTTATTTAATTATTATTGATGTAAGGAATCCAACCTTTGACTTATATAAAAGATTTACAAAGAAACTTTATCTGAATTTTATTTTGAAGTATTATTAATTATATAATATCTGTTAGTAATAATTATTACAGAGCATACGATATATAATAAATGTAAGAAATTTTTTTTTATCTTATTTCGAATTACTATTAATTATATAATGTTTGATGGTAATAATAATTATTACAGATAACGCACGGTATACAATAACATAGAAAGAACAATTTTGCTGAAGTATCTAAAAATTTAGCTAGATATTGATCTCAAAATAATTACGTAGGAATATCAAACATAATGAGCAAAAAATCGTCTTGATGTTATAACAAGTTTGAACACAATTATTTTTGATAATCCAACAAAATTATTTTCAGTTGCATTTAGCTAAATTTTAAAATATTTTAGCAAAACCATTTTTTTCATCTAAGAAACATTATCTGTATTTTATTTCGAAGTACTAATTATATGTATAATGCATAATTTGCGCTGGTAAGAATGATTACAGAACACAGTATAACTTATTAATTAAAATCAAATCTACGTATAAATCAATACTTGTTCCAATAATTTTTTTTAAAAAAACTTATTGTTTACGTCAATTATGAGCTAAAATATTGCAAAAATATTTTACCAAATTCTCACTTGAATCATTCAAACACGATTAATTTTGCGAAAAATTTTGCTTCTCCCGCAAGTCACAATAAAACTCATATTTTTGTCACAATGTATTATCAATACTGGGAATTTCGGAGAACTAAAGCGTTGCTGGCAATGAAATATTACGGAGCTGTCAGTGAGAAGAAATAGAAAAGATAAATTGGTCAATTGATTGATAAACGGCTCTGATTATTCTGCGGTCATGTAAGAAAGCTTCCGGCGTTTTAATGAAAGTCGCGCAGATATTTTGCTAAGATTAAGAGAACGCGGACTTGTGAAATCTCTTGATGCGGTTATCGCGTCATCTTCAAGGTTCGCCGAGATAAATGTAAAGCGAGCACAATTGCCGCCGGGGATCGCAAGACGTGCGGGCGCACAGCCCCGAGACGGAAGCACATGCGATGACTATACTCGATTGGTGCATCGCGGTTTAACGACTTAATAGAGTTAATGACCGGCGGATCAACTATCCTTAGAGACCGGCCAGGGCAAACAAAAACGTAGGACGTGTTGCGTAAGCTAATTCACGTGAGAGCAGCCCGATAATCGGCTGGCGGCCGTCGCCGATTGATTTCTCACGAGATTCAGCGGCACGCATTAAGAGCCTCTCCCTTTCACCTCGCTTCCATAATTATCTGTCTCATTAGTCGTGATGAGATGGACGTAGGTATTTATTCTATAAGCTGATCTATGTATTATAAAATATTCTGGAATCGATAGAAAAAAAAGGGCATTTTTTTCTGGAAATTTGACACCAACTTTTCCTTAATTAGAAAATATACAGATAAGATTATTTTGTTATTATTTCATATTTGAACATCTTAAATTAAAAATTTCAAATTAAAATTTTATATTTAAATTTACTCTGAATGTTTTTTTAAGAAATAATATTTTATTATCTGTTTTCACTTAATTCGCAAATAATTAGTTTCAGCGAGCTTTTTTTTTTATTATAAAATTATAAATATTTTGATGTCAAAACTATTACTGTTTTATCTACAGAAGTCGACTAATTTTATAAGAAATTATTATTATTACTTCTACTATTCTTAGCTAATTTTAAGATATTTCATACATCCGAATATTTATACATTTATCTAAGTATATATAATATTTAAGAGACTTACGTCATAGTTACATTATTTAAAGTTAATCATGGCAATCAAGGGTTAAACCTTGGGAAACAAATCACTGTGAAACACTGTGAATACAGTCGAGCTAGTCGTCATGCAATTTACATCCCTCACGAGCGGCGACCGAGGTGACACTTAATGCGCCCCTTTATAAGAGAACGGGTAGACGTAACAGACGACACGAGCGTGGGTTAGGGCGGTAAGTGGTAAGTGAAGTTCCGTAATTTGTTGAGACCACGCTACTCGTTTCGGGTTTCATCGCTCGTAACACTGGAGAAAAAACGGTGAGAAACCGCTTAAAAGAGGAGAGTAATGAAAGATAAGAGACATCGATGAATCAGGTAGAGAAAAAGATTTTAATTTGTATTACCGCTAAAAGAGAAAAATGAAATTTAGATGAATTTGTATTTCGTTCGAACTAATAAATACTAATGTAAGTAAAGATAAATTGTCGCATTTAAAGAGAAAACTTATATAATAAATTTCTTTTATTAATAAATAAAAGAGATAAATTAAGCAATTTTTGCAAAAACATGAAATGTATGTAAATATTACGGTAGATATTGGAGATAGATCAGTATGTAATTAAATTATCTCTGTTTAAATATTTAAATAAGATAACTTCCAATATTAATTTATTAAACGTTACTTCAAATTTATTATTGAAATGACAGAGAAGTAATATAGTAATATTAATACTTTATTACTTTTACTTTTAATAAGAGCTATTTGATAACCTGTATACTAAGAAAATTCTATTTTTCGTTCGAAAAAGAGTAATATGATGTGCACACATAACGAAAATAACGATTTAACGAAGGAAATTTGATTTTCTTTTTAATTTTACCTCGATTCTTTTCCAATAATTTCACAACTTAATTTATTAATACAAAATTCTTTATGTTCTGTTAAGAATTTTATAATAAATTAACAAATCGTCTGATATTTTCGTTCGCTTATGATAAATGCAAATGAATGTGTTATCCTCGTATTTGTTACTAAAATAATATATTTAAAACGGATAATATAAAATCATTCTTACTCTGTTATTTTTCAAATAAATAATATTCTTTTGTTCAATATCTTTTCCTCAAATTTGCCATTATGAATTTAACAGTGTACGAATTCACAAAGTATCAAGCATGTATCAATTTTTATTTATAACGGTACTTATATCGGTTCACAATGAACATTTTGCAATTATTGGCTGAGGATTTACCGGTATAAGAATTGATAAGAAGGGACAGGATTTCCATGGGAATTATGTGAAAGATTTGATATCTCGCCATTCGAAATCCTCCTCGCGGAGGGGTTGTCGGTGAGCTCTCCCCGAAAACTAGTTAATGCGCTTTTTCCGGTGTCGGGGGGTTGACGTGCGAGTGGCAGACCGCAGCCCGCGGCTTCGTTGGCCGCGTTGTGAGAATCGGACGTCGCGTTCTCCTCGGGAAATCGGACCGAGATGATTTCCGCAATTTCGCGGCCGTGGCCAAGAGAGGATTGTGGTATTTGACCGAGACGGAATTACTCTCGGCTGTGTCCCAAAAACGCGGGGAAAGAGATATGAAGGTTCATATAAGATCATCCCTACTTCGACTCTGCATCTTCAGTAAATACGTCGGTGTTGGGGGGAATCAGGTTCCATGTTAACATCCACTACATACGAATTTTAACTTAGTCTGTTCGTGTAAATGTCTTCTTAGAATATCGAGTTGTGTTTCTGTGCGCGGTGTCTCACTTATCTATTTCTTCATTTTTAGTCTATTACATCACGATCGATTTGTAAATATATTTTTATACATTTAAAAAATTATCATTGCGTTTATACTGGCACATAAAATAATTTCGGCAAATACGCCGCGTTGAAATTTACACCGCAGAAAAAATAGAAGGAGTGGGGATAATTTTCCTATAATTCTGTTACACGTCATACTCTGTGCCTTTATGTTATATAAGTGTTATGTTATAATTTCAGCTTTTTATTGTTAATATTAATGAAATTATTGTGAGTCGAATTGATTTGTCACTGTAATAAGTAACGTCATCATAAATTATAATCTACATAAAATGACTATTGCATGTAGGCCGTATAAAAGATTTCGTACATACGTGAAGAGGAATAGTAAAGCACGTTGTATAGCAAAATACAAGCTTTGCTTTCATATTTGTTTAATTTGTTATCTTGTATATCCCATCTGTTTGAAATATATGACATTTTTAGCAGAGGCAGGATTTATACCAAGCATATAAAGTGCGCAAATTGAATTCAATACTAAATAAAATATGTACCTCATGTCGTAACACTTGTAATATAGGAAGTAATGTAGGAAGATTGTAATTATTATTTATTACATATATCTACATATTTATTCTTATTCCTTAATAAAACTTTATGAACACAATTTATAAGTTATTGTATCAATATACATCTTATTTATATGCATTATTTGTAAATTTTTCATGAGCCGTACATATCCTCCTTCCCCCTATATATAAGTAGCCATATATCCCATCCCTGAAATATACGGCAAAAATGCAAGGGTTTCAAAAAGTTTAATATTTTATATGAATTTAATTTTTAATATGAATAATATTATATTTTTTTTAACATAAATAAATATTTCAGATTGCTAATTTTTTCATAGTAGACAATACAAAGTTTTTGATATAGTTTGTTTACTATAAACATAGTAAATAATACATAATAAATTAAATTTTGGATAGTACGTATGAAGTGCGGCGTATACCGGAGTTACTTTATTATTCTATTAACCTATTTATATTGATATGAGAATTGCATTTATATAGAATATACTAGACAGAATAAAAGTCATGGTGACATCAAAATGACATCCTTAAAATAGCTCCAAAATAATAATTAAAACTCATTTTTTAATCATTCAAGATTTATTTTAATATTGTTTTGCCGTAGTTATTCTGCTTGGATGTTCTTGCCATAACTTTTACTATATAAATAATTTAACAATAATAATTTTTCTATTTTTTCAAGTAATCAAAGAATAATATTATGCAATTACTTGTCATATAATATTTTATGTTATATAGCCGTTTGTTCATCCCTTTGAGGTCAAACGACTCGGTCTCGCAAAAGACTATTAAAATGCAAAGGTAGGAGGGGACACCTGTCCTTGCATCCTGGACGCAGATTCGGCGGGCGTGTGTGATCCTCCTTAGTATTCCGCGCGACGCCGCTCTTCTTTTTCGCACCACAATGCCACCTTTTTCCCCCCATCTTCTTCTTCTTCCCTCTCTCCTCGACCGCCATCCCTTTATTCCACTCCATGTAACATGTTCTTCGCATTAATATAGCACGGCTTAAGACAAAGGACGATCGACCAACGTCTCGCTCTCCTCTTTCCTACTCTCATCTCTTCCCTCCTTCCGTTTTTATCGACTCGCGTCATATCGCCGTCCTCCTTCGCGCATCCTGGAAAACACGAAAGACTGGACGTATATATTCGTTAAGTCAAAGCCCTAGGAGAAGTCCCTCAAATTGGGGGGATTTCTTCGTTCCAACCTGCCTGCTTGCCTGGACTGCCTGCCTGTTTGCCTTACGAGAGATGTGCTGGATCTTGACCTTTGAGCACGTCTCTTCTTTTTTTTCTCGGGACATATTCTTCAACGCTACTAAATCATACGAAGTCATCCTATATGTGGACGTCACGACTTTTACAGCCAGTTCAGTAAAACAGGATGATTGGTGGATACTTCACATCAATTATATTAGTAATATAATGTTAAAGCAATCATATTAATAATTATTGTTAATAATTACATTTATCTTTTAGAAAGTTGCTGTAAAACCTATTAGGACCTGTTTTATATATTTTATTTTTGCATTTTCTTTGCTTAAACATTTTTACTCAAAAACAATTGATTCGAAGTTAGTTCAAAATACAATAATTAATTTTTTATAGTCCTTTTTTACTTATTTATTTTATATATTATATTATATTATATTATATATATTATATTATATATATTATATTATATATTATATTTATTTTATATATTATTAGCTTATATTAGGTGTAGTAAAAAGAAATTATTTTTCCATTCAATTTCATGCAAAAATAATGGATTTCTTTTTACTACACCTAATATTATAGTATATAATAGAGATAAAATACAATAAAATAGTACTATATTATAATATTATCCTATTATACAATAACATAACGATATATTACGTTATAATATATTGTATAAGTAATAAATGAAAGATTACAAAGATTGTATATTTGAGATAAATTATTATTGTTTCGTACATATACACACTTATTCTCTTGTGCTTGCAATAATTTTTAAAATTATTCTCGTCTGTCGATCATAGCAATCTCCAATTTTTCGAGCTAAAAATTTACTAAAGGTCATTTATTATCTGCAGTATGTTTTGACCTGTAGATTACAAATGGCTCCGATTATAAGGCATACCAATATGAAGCAAATATGAGGAAAAATGTAATATGATGCTCAATTGTTATTGCACAACCGCGAATTAGAATTGACAATATAATAATAATAAAGGGATGCACTGCGGAAAAAATCAATTACATAAATTAATAGGTCGTCGTCGATTAAAAAGAGAGAAAGAGGGGGGATAAAAAGAAAAATTTTGACTTCTTATATTTTCAAAATTCCAATCAAAATTATTATAAATTAATGTAATAATATGGATACTAAGTTTCTTTGTTACAGTTTGCGAACTACTTGGAATTTCTGTGTTCTTGTTTCAAACCAGGAAATGTTTAACGCTCAATATTATATCGATTTATTCTTTGTTAACTCTTCATTATTTTCGTGAGATATCTCTCAACCTTATAAGTTTGCTAAATGTATGACTATTGTTTATATATATTATTACATTTAGCGCAAATTGTTTTAACAATTTAAAAACAAATTTGTATTTGTTTTTATTTAAAGGATGTGTAGAATATTGTGAAAATTGAAATACAATGTTGGGATTTCAGAAACATCTCACGCGAATTATAGTAGTAGGTTTTATAAACTATGATTTTCTCTTCAATATATTATAGAAATCGGAATTTGTCCAGACAAATTCTCTCTCAATTGTAGCGAAATTGTATTTTTTTCTTTTCACATTTATCTCTGTTATCGATGCGATTATGTAAAAAAGCCTTTTGGATGGAGTCTGTTGAAAGCACTATGTAAAAGATATATATCTGTTATCTCGTGCGCACGTCACTTGAGCAGAAGAGTGTAAGCAAACGAAGATAGCCTACATACGACGGTTCGGTAACATACAAGCAATTCAGAATTGCATCAATGAGAGAAGAAGCCAGCGGTGAAAGTGCCGCTGTTCTCCAAGCTTATCGGTTCTTATCAAAGCGCCGCTTGCGCAGTGATGTAAAATAAATAAAAAATTAGACAACAGAGTATGGAGTGTATAATATTAAATGTAGGTATCTTCCATATTTAATATTATACAATTAATTACATCTTTTTATATTTAATATTTAACAATTAATTACAAGTATGTTTAACTGCATTGACATATAGTGTTGAAGTATTCAAGATTTCTTTAATTTTTCATCTTCACAGATCTAAAAAGAGAAAGGTAAATATATGGGCACGGAACTCTCTTTCTATTATTGTTCTATTGCTCGAATTTTATTTCAAGAGAAAGAACAGTGTATTCTATCCATCTATCTCTTTCTAGGTCTGTCGAAATTGTTAAGATGCTATGGTCCATCCAGTACTATATATCGATGTTAAACTATTCAAAAATTCACGCGCGTTCTCACTTCTGTTACCGATTTCTACATTTCCTCTTACACACATTACCTTGTATAGTCATCGGCGCTCCGTATATTCCATCGTGCGGTTTGAAGCAACCGCATATGGCAACGAAAGTTTTTGCGTAATTGCGAAATACATCCCGCCGAGTCATTCTGACCGGTGCGTTATTCGAATCGTCAAGGTGAGGTCAGACTCGTTAAGAAGAAAAAGAGGGAAAGAAGGGGGGAAAATGAAAATGGGAAGATTGACCGAGTATCTTACGTCTCCGTCGCATCTCCGTGTAACTTTGCCATCCTAAAGCCCTCCAAAGTTCTCCGGTCCTGTTCGACGCAGGACGAATTTCCTAGGGCTACTTAACCTGCGGCAACACGTATTTCCCATGCATTTTAAGGATTTCGGACTATAGAGGCGGTGTTTTGTCGAAGTATGAGCACGTAGTTGCCGTGAAAGGATCATAGAGTGGACTTAGCTACGGAATCCCGTGTAAAACTTGGCCGGAATAACAAAGTTCCGCATCTCAGGGTGCATCTCCCTCCCACCTTGCACCCCTTCCGCGGTCAGACTCTTAATTTTTTCCGAACAGCTCTATTATGACGTCCAATCTCAATTTTATTCTCGTTAGCGCTTCATGACTGTGCAACGAACTCACGCGTCCAATGTAGAAGTTTACAGAGTCAGTGAAATACATAAGATAAAAAATACATATAAGAAATATACTGCAAAACATTTTCAATATATTTAGATATCTAATCGTAAAGTCTGTGTTGCGATTTTGTATTGTGAAGGAAAAGAATTGAAAAACGAATTTGAACTATTAATTATTGGATTGTATAAATAAGAAATAAATTTAATATTTAATCTTCCAGAGCTGAC
>Ga0157364_1003391_pt1 | contig 15430 bp, 6 predicted proteins | sample AttsexASBM2_FD_111476 | JGI IMG/M metagenome (GOLD analysis project Ga0157364, IMG submission 111476) | Fungus gardens microbial communities from leaf cutter ant in Ribeirão Preto, State of São Paulo, Brazil - Atta sexdens ASBM2 | ecosystem: Host-associated > Fungi > Mycelium > Unclassified ...
ATATTTATATATATATATATATATATATATATATATATATATATATATATATATATATACAAACGTATATTGAATTTTTTTACTTTTTTCCTCCGATGTTATAAATGCTATCTTTTGTATGCTACATTGTTATGCTACGTTCCACGCGAATAAATTCGCGTGTCCTATTTGCCTGAAGAAAAAAAAACAGTATGTGCTTTAATATGCGTCGTTTTGTTTTGCAAACACATGCTTATAAATATATATTCTTTAACTGAAATGTGTTGTACTTTATTATTTATCGTTATTGCCGCTATTATCGTATCTCGAGATAAAATAGAAAAAGTGAGAGAGATGGGTGGGAAAGAAAGAGAATGAAAGAATTGTCGGTACATTATATTTTTAATTTTACTACTGCATTGAAGTGAATTTTGGATGCATTTCCGGAATCGTTCTAAAATATGGAATAGACTATCGACTAACTAGTCGTTAGCGCTTGTATAATATTGAGTGTCCGAGAGCCACATCATTATTAGTATGCTAACGTAAACATTACTGCCCGTGGCTATATGCAGAGTGCTAGTGTAGTTGGTAGCGTAATCCGATACTGTTGTAGGTTGTGCCGCGGGTAACTACCAAAACTGGGAAGTCTGTAATCACAATTGACAGTAGAAAGAGATAAATCGACAGACAGACAGAGAGAGAGAGAAAGAGAGAGAGAGAGTATTCAGATTTGTAATTAATTTGTAATATTAATAATTAATAATTAATTTTGTATGAAAGAGTTAAATAAGAAAATTTTTATCATAATTTGTAAAAATTCTTAACTTGTATCTTGGATTTTTAATTTATTCATTTAATTCGATAAACGATCGGTTGGAAAAATCTAGATATCTGGAAAATCACCGGCGTGCCAAGGAAACCTAGCGCGAAATAAAATATGTATCGACCTCTCTCGTTTCTCTCTAGCGTCTAGTTCGTGGTGCAATCCGCCAGTGAATCTATCGCCCTCGATTTATTATCAGCAAAACGAGTATGGCTGGCCGTAAGTTCGCCTGCAATCGAATTTGTGGTGGACATCGCTGAACTAATCGATAGTACAAAAATAGAGAGATGAAATCTTCCTTAGACGTTTAATCAATGATTCAGATATATGGAACAAGAAAAATTGTAGGAATACTATAAATTTTTAATTCACCAGGACAGGTATTGGAGCAACTGTGAACACTTAAGGAAAAAGTTAAATAAAACTGACAATTATTTATGAATTAATAGAGGTTTTAATTTATTCAAAAGAAAAAGAGATCTCCATTTATTTATATTACAATAATTAATATGCAGATATTATCAATATAAATTATAATTTTAAATAAAAGATAAAATTCTTATCGTTTGGAATTACTTGTCGGCCACGAGAGATAATGTTGAATTGGTTTTGTTTTTGTTCAAAATTGTAGTTTATATTAATGATATATGAATGTTAATTATTGTAGTTTAAAATCAATATCTTTTGAATAAAGTGTTATATCCAAATCCTGAGAATTTATTTAGGTTTACTTAGAGAAAGAGAGAAAGGATGTGAAGGGGAAAAAGGATATGGGAGGATATTCTGGTTAGATAAACTCTATCTCGCAGGTACATACACGCACAGAGGCGACTGCTGCGAATTTTTATTTTGTTAAAAAATACATGTAATATATTCTTAAAACACTTTGCAAAGAACTTGTATTTTCTTTAACTGTATTTTATAGCACATGTGCTTAGAAATGTCGTAGCTCTGATCCAACAATTATGATACGGATACGTCACTAAGACGGCCAGAATACAATGGAGGTTTTAAGCACGTGATCGGCGATTTCTTTGAATTATGCTCCAATTCGTTCTCGCGTTTCGTTCTAAGCGCCTCGAGGTAATCGAGCGTCACGCCAGATCGCGTTACAAAAATCGTTTCTCGAGGCGTGAGAAGCCCACGCCGATGGTCGGCACTTTATTGGCTCGTCCGTGATGCGAAGACCGCTTCTGTGTCTGACTAATGGCAATGGCTGACTATTGGCGCGGTCTGACTACTGCCGATCGAGTTATCTTGTTAGCAATCGATATCGGTCAACTGTGAGGAGAAGAGTATCCTGTAAAATGACGCCATTTCAGTTCTTGACCCTTTTTTCCTCTCTTTTTATATAATTGAAGGAACAAGTAGTTGAAAGAGGCGTATCGTGCTCATAATATTTCAATTAAGATTAAGACATATAAATGGAAATGATTGTCATTTTTTTATATTTGAAGATTATATTTTAAAATTGATATTTTTTAATATTAACCTTAGAAAAAGGATAGGGATCTATTTTTAATATCTTACAGTTTTTTCTTAAGTAAGATTTGTGTAATTTATTATTTCATTATATTTTTTGCTTTAAAATTATAATTATAATGTTTCAACGTTATTATATAATCAATTGTTTTTACATTCTGTAAAGGTTAAAGCGTATAAAAATGAGAATAATTTCTCTGTTATTACACAATTGTATGAAAGTATTAAAATAATGTACATTATTTTCATTTTTTAGTAGATAGAAAAGAATAACTATCTTCAGAAACTAGCTGAATTATTATTTAGTTTTATTTTTTAGCCATACACACACACACACACACACATATATATATATATATACATATATGTATATATATATGTATGTATAATTTAAACCTGACACATTTATATTTTCTCATTTCTCTTCAAATCAGTCAATGTTTCTTTGCATAAAACTGGAAATAAACTTCGATAAGAGTCGTAGTACAAATAGAATTTGACATCGATCGCAGCATGTATAATAATTTTCTGCGAATAATTCAACAAAATAACGAAAGTGAATTTCACTCATTGTAGTTATTTTCTCTTTGCCATTTGTTATACCTCAGTGCAATTCCGTACGTCGTTGGAAATACAACGAAAGGATGCCATTATCTCAAGCAAGCACTTTACTTACGTGTTTATTTTCGCGAATAAGCAGGTATGCAAATTTATTAACAATAAACAAGAAAAATATATACTTGTACTTTCTTTAATATCCCTTGACAACTAGCGCGCCAATCGTATCAAAAATTTACGTCCAAACTCTTGAACAGCTTCAAATATATGCTATCGATTACGCGAGAAGCATATATTAAAATAAATTTATTCGTTGCGCATTAGATGATGCTAAACATAACTAGGGTCAAGGTTAAAGCACATTTAACGACGTGATAAGATTACGTTTGGTTTCGAAGAGCTATACAATAAAAAATATTTTGCGTCTTTGTTAAAATCAGTTATTGTTAAAATTTTTGTGTTGAATTTTATTAATTAATATATCCGAGTATTAATTTAATATAATGTGATTGTGTTATTTGAATATTTTGTGTTAAATTTATATTTAGCATTTCTTTGTGTTAAAATAACACAATTTATAAATAAATAAACAAAAATAATTTTAAAATATAAATTCTAAAATAAATAAAATGTATTAATTTAACATATTATGAATGTTAATTTTATCCAAGAAATATGTTTTCATATAATTTGCTTACAAATTGTGTCAGTGTTATATTTTTTGTGTTAATTTTTTCATAACATTCATTTGTGTGACTTTCTAATATATTCATCTTGAATTGAATAAACACATAAATTTTGGTGTTTAAAACACCACGTGAAATGTGTTAAATTTAATATAAATTTTCAAACTGTACATATATAATTTTCTAAAAATTCCAAAAGCGAAAAGAAGTTTCGTGCAAACTTGCCGAAAAGTCGCCTAATTATTCCCAAAATATTTACTTATCTAAGATATTGTTCGCATTTCGATCTTATTACTTTTGGAAATATCTACGCGCATAGTAGAGAGGCATGTACTGATAATTTCATGGAGATCTTGGAAATCCTGTACCGTAAGTTCGCCACCATATACGAAAACATAAAGCGCTCGAAAAGAAGAAAACAATATTCTTCTTTCTCTGTTCCTAATAGAGGGATCTTGCCTGAGCCGTATTATCCTTGTGAAAAATTCACGATCTCTAAAAGCACGGCCATTCGGCTCTTCCGGACTCGGTCGATCGTCTTGTGTATTCGTCGTGTTCCGCTGGCTCCGGAATCCACATTTCCATAAGAGCACCGGCGTGCCGCGCCACACCATTGTGAGAACCCCCCCCTTCATCCCTTCGATCGAATCTTTTATCATTTTGCTATCTTTTCGAACGATCTCGCGTGCCTATCCGTGGTCCCTTAACGATATTACAATGCTCCGATCGATAGGCATAATTCACGAACGGCAATGTTCCAGTTAACTCTCAGTGGCTGTTTCATCCCTACGTTCCAATATGGACATGTGTTATATACTCGCGTTAAGACTTAAATCATGTGTTCTCTATGGTCAGAAACGACTCGAAGCTACAATTGTCATCATGTTGTTACGAGCAGTAATACGATAATCATACATCGTTGGAGATACCTTGCTACATTAATGGGTATAATTAGTAGAGTATAATGATCGGGATTAACAGATCGGGATAGGCGGTTTACTCTTAGAATAGTGAGATTAAACTGTATCATCAAAATACTTGTCATTTGTCGCGTAAAAGAATTCGGAAAAGAATTAAAATAAATTTTGAATTGTTCTCAAATATCTGTTTGATGTTGCTGTGCTTGTTAAGATATTTTATATGTTAAGATAGCAACAACACAAATTTCACAATACGCTATGGAGTTTAGAAGGTATTAAAACATTAAAAATTCGATAAATTAGTTCTATGATAACACATATTTTATGCCTTAGGTTTGATTTTTTTATTAGCACAATTAGCACACTAGTCTTTTAGTGAATTAAAAAAACTAGCAATTAAAAGATCTTTTTTGAGAAAGCTAACAACTAAAAAAAAAACATAATTTTATTTAAATTTTTTTTAAAACTAGCAGATAAAAAATATTTTTACCAATTTTTTTTTAGAAAATTAGCAGCTACAATATAATTTTATAAATTATTTTTTTAGTTAATTTTCTAGTTTGCTAGCATAATTAGCAAGATAATAAAAGGCATTATATAAATTAGACTTTATAATAATTGTTTTCGTAAAGTTACATACATATAAAAAATTAATTTTATTAAAACAATATTGAAGCGATATTGTTTGACCTTTTTTCATATATGAAATAAAAGCCGTGCTCAATGCATTGCTTTTCATATGCAGTCTTGATAAACAAAGATAAAAAATTGACAAACATTTCTTTTGTGTCGATAGTATAAGGGAAAATTGACAGATCTTTTTTGTTCTGATATTTAATTTACTCGGAACAGTCGATAGGACTATTCATCAATTTTCTTATAATGCCAATTAAGATGATATATAATAGAGATATTACTCTAATCGGTTGTTCTTTTGCAGTTGTAAAAAAAAATTCAGCACCTCGTAAGAATATACTCATCAGTGAAGCTTCACGCTTCCTGTCACTTTGCACTTGCTCCGTATATTTCGCCGGCTGTACAATCTTCGTAAAAATAAAGGAAATAAATTGCTGTGGAAAATGTGTGGGATGAGAGCCCAGCTTTATCATCGCTCATTATTAAAAATTTTATATTATGAGGTTTACATCGCGTGAGACTTTGCGGAAATTACAGTGAATGTGGTATCTTATCTATAAATATTTCATAAGGTTAAATTAGGTATTAATCCTTAAGCTTCAGTGCCGACTGTCTGCAACTCATAGGTTCTATATTAATAATAATAATAATAATGTTACGGATCGTAGAATTAAGCACACTATGTAATTAATATTAAATCAGACTGTAAATTACATATGTAATTTTAATTTTTTTGTCTTAAAATTAGAAATACATTTAATTTTACTAATTGTTAAAAATATAAAAATTATTCACAATTTGCACAAAAGCGTAATTTGTAAAGCGCAGATGTAGTAAAATAATAATAGGAAGCTCACACACTCTTTTTCATAAATGTATACTCTATTTTGACTATAAAGTGGCAATTAAAATGCACATTTTATGAGTATTTTTCATATTATTTTAACGTGCACCAGTTTATGACATAAACTAAACGAATTGTTCCTGAAGACGACGAGAATCCTCTCATATTTACTTTATATAATGCATCATTATTTAGTGTAAATGCTACATTTTTAATAAAAACTTTAATTTACATTTCGTGCATAAGCTCTTTGATAATTTTAATGATATTATCTTTAATCAAATGTAAAAATATGACTAACATTGATAATCATGTAAATAGTATTAGATACATTAAATGCAAAATATGCTTTTAAAAAATAATATTTTGCGCTAACTGCGTAATGTAAAAACAATTAATTAAAATTATCTGGATGAGACAGTTGAATCTTTTTAATTACATTAAAAAAATTTTCAAAGCTTTTTATAAGGAAATTATTTAAGAAATCATGGCATCCAATAATCTGCTATCAAATTACACTTTAAAAGTTTTCACAAAGATTTCATAAAGAATGGTTCTAGAAATCAATTGTCAATCGGCTAAATGTGCATGAATCCATTTGTATTAATTGTTTCACAAAATTGAGAATAAGATGTATTAAAAAAAAAAAAAAATCGAGAAAAGCCTCTTTTTGTTCGATCGTGCTTGAGTTTATGTTTTGCCTACAATCTTATTTGCCGCGTGACCCACGGAATTTAAAGATTACTTGCATAATTTGGAGCGCCCTCGATATGATAGCGACATATTTCATCTCGAGTGAGCGCTCCTTCCACCACTTCCTCCACGAATTATCGGTACTTCGCCGACACGGCACGTACGTGCAACTGGCTCATGACTTGTGCGTATTTTATCTTGGCATATTAATTAACTCCAGAGCGTCGTCGGGGTTTTTGTAATGGCTGGCCTGCGCTGCGCGGAGCATCGCGAAATTCACTTGAGCGATTATAAATGCACCGGAATGAGACAAATAAAGGATAAAAGGTATTCTAGTGCCGCGAATGTTGCTGAGCTAGATAAGCGACTCTATCTCTCTTTCCTTCTGTTTATTTCATGTTTTAATAAGGCCATATGCAGATTTTGTGCGCATATTAAATAATATTTATTAAAATAAATGTAATATCCGCGTTATATTGTTCTTTGATAATTGTATCTCGTTTCATATAATTGTGATAAAATGTAAAAGGTCAATGAACACAATTTTCATGCACATTTTGCATCGACATCATTACAGCAATTCTTTGTTCTCCTATATTGTTCTATCTATGAATAAAAATTCGATAAATCTAGCTGCAAACAATAACAATTCATTTATAATATAATAATGCATAAATGACAAATTATCTATAGACATAAAATTTTATGCGCGTGCTTTGTATCCTCTCTTACATACATTTGTTTCGCGTATTCGCGATATCAGTTTTTGAACATGTCAAAAGAGAAACGTTAGAGAAAATTCAGCTGCACTTGAAATGCATATATTGTTATAAAATATTATATACTTTTTTCGCGCCACAATCGATCCTCTAGTAAATAAATATGTTTGTCGATTAAGCGAATAAAACGATATCGATATGATTGTTACCGATTTGTAGAGCGTCGCGCGTATGCCGGATGTATATAGTTGTATCAAGAAGCGGAGTGTGTTGTCATCTGGCAATCCAATTTGTTGTTCAAAATAAATTGCAAATTCGCGTAACGCGATTCTCTCCAACGAATTGACAGAATTCGCTAGTCCTCGGTGTGAACTGCTCAAATTGAATGATGAATCGCATCCTGTTTTTATGCTTTCGGGGTATGCACTTCAAGATTAATTAAAAAGTGTCATTATTTATTTAACTACGCAATTGCGCTTATACTTCGGATACAAATACGTTGCGTGCACGAACAAAGCATCGAACAGCTATACAGGCCGCCAATATTTAAAATCTTTTGATGCTTAATTTTTGCATTCGTTGGTGGAAAAAAAAGCTCTAGCTTGCGTTTGTACGTACCGTAATCGGTGCACCGAAAGATTCAATTTTCAATACATATTACTCGGTCAGTGACCCGATAGCAGCGAAAACCAGAGCTGGTTGTCATACAGGGTTGATTGTCCAAAAATTAATAACTTAATCAGTATGCCTATTATTATGGCATAGTGTTTTTTTCTTTTTACTATCAGCAGATTGCTGATATATTAAATTGATGTATAAAGTGGTTTGCGCCAAGAGCGTTGTGTATATTACTTACAACGATTTTTAAGAAAATGAAGTTATTAAGTAAATTTTTCTTATCTCCCTTTTTGTTTTTTTTATCATATTTTTTTATCATATTATTCAGAAACTATGATAAGCGACTCCTGTCTCCCTACAATTGCTCGCTGACATAGAAAAGACGAATACGAAAGAGCAAGAGAAGAGTCATTAAATGTAAAAAAATTTTTGATATCGCGGAACGAAAAAATCCAGTATCTAAATCTCAAGTAAGAGTCGAGCTCAGAATAACTCGTCGTTCTACAGCAAGTGGGCGGAGCCGGGGATAACTTCATACTCCGTCGCGTTGCCGTTGCGGAAGGTAAAGAAATCCGACGTGTACTTAATAAGTTTTCGGTAATAACTGCGGAGCTTGGATCTTCGTAACGAGACGCTTGACTTCGCCGACTTGCCACGTCAGTGCCCTTATTACCCTCTTACGCCACTAAAGCCTTCTTCGCGCCAGAACGCGTAATCTTAATAACTACCGAGCCCGAGACCTGGGCTCGAGTAATAACTATTAAGTGGAATTTACTCGGGGTGTTTTTAAATCGTGAAGCGATAGCCTAGTTCTGATTCTGTTGAAACCACCGCTGAAAATCCAGCCACAGCTCCTCGACCACAGGATGTCTCGACGATGAAATAATTTGTTCTAATGAATACAAGTGACGCTTGTGGATGTAATATAGAATATACGTATAATACGTACAATATTAACAGCTCTCATGGGAGCTTCTTCTGACAGATTACTCAAGTGGAAATCACGTGATGTGTATCCGCGTTTGAAATCTGTAAGAAAACTTAGGTACGAGAATTGTAGCGTTGAACGCGCCTTTACGCTAGGCTGGTTGAATTTTAGCGTGACGCCGACATCGGATGGCGATGGCCGGTGTCGTGGAATAGTGAAATATGAATCTCGGTCGGCGAGCAGTCAACGAAACCGAGATAATCAAACGCTGCTATCTACCATTGCTCTCTGTAAATCCCAGAAGCAATAAAGTTGCGGTAGGATGAAACGGCGAGGAAGAGAGGGATGAAATGGCGTATCTTCCGTTACCTCCTTCTTCTACAGTAGAATGGCTGCAAGAGAGAGAGAAAGAGAGAGGAGGGAGAAGGGGGAGAGAAGAAAAAAGAAAGAGAGAAAGTGGAGGTTTTCTCGACGATTTTTTAATTACTCGCTCGCAATCTCGCGTCTCCGTCCGACATAAACGCCATTTCGCGAGGACGGTCGGCAGACAATTGGCGAGAGAGACAAGAGGCTGGCACGGAGATGCTTGTCGGAACGATCCAGGATTTATGTTATCTCTGGTAGGGGAGTCTCGCGGGACTCGCACGGTATATACGTGTATGAGAAAACCGGATTGGCGGAAAAGAGCGAAAGGAACATGAAGGTCGTTCCAGCCGATATATATACGGGGAGGGAGAAAACCCTCTTTCGGCGGCTCGGCGCGAATTCTCACCTCACTATCCTCGTAATCCTCTGCCTTCCTGGGTGTCGCGCATTACCGAGTTGCGCGTATATAGGTACACGTAAATGAAATAATGAAACTCGGCGTCTCTGGCTCGCTGTGCTTCGAGCTCTGCGTAATTAATAGGAGGAAACGCGACAAAGTGTTCGTTACGACGGCACCGTTTCTAATTTTGTCGTAGTGTAATACACAGTATTAATTTTGCATGCTTTATTATGCCGCGCGTTTTTAATAATATCTGTGGAATATCTAATGATATATATACGCACGCTGATATTTATACGTAATTAGTTATATGGTGAAATTATAGTGCACCGTAGCAAACTATTTTATAATTTTATGATGTTGGTCTGCTTGTCCATTAGTCAGTTTGTTCGTTCATCCGATTGTCTGCAAAATTTTTCAAAGAAACGGATTAACTTTTTCAAATTTTATAATTTCTCGATGTTTTTAATAACATTCTTCTAAATTATAAATTTTTCGCTGTATTACTTAGTTATATCTGTTGCAAAAGGTTTATGTTGTTGTATGTCAGGAGAACGTCCTTTTATCGAAAAAGAATCGAAACACTTGTGACGAGAATTAGCGGCTATGATATGAATAAAATCAACGACTTACCTGGAATCAGATTATGATGTACGTTAAAGGAGTGTGGATTTTTAAAAAGGTAATAAAAAATTAATTTTTTGACGAACCTTGGCTGACCTTACTAAAAAACGGCGAAAATTAAATTACAGGAAAAGGAAGAGAAAGTAGAAAGACATTTTGTCATAATTGCCATTACGGATATTTAAAGAAAGAAAATTAGATAAATCTTTAAAGTCACCCAAAGGTCGACAGCGATTTTTGCCGGTTTTTATATCAACACGTTTATTCTGATTACGTTGAGGTGTGTATATATTTATAGAGAGAGATCTATAATTATTGTAGATACACGTAGTATGGTCGTCGCAATTTCAATTTTTGACACGCTCGCATTTCTCTCGTCAGGTCCGCCAGATAAAATTTCACGAAACATTTGTACGCGCGCGCACACACACATACACTTGCGAACTGCAGAAGAATGTACAAACAAACATGCATACACTTACTCGTCCAAAAGATTATGTACAATTCAACATAGACGCGATTCGTCAGACTCTTTGTCGCAACTCTCGTTATGTATAGAAAAGATTTGGTTATAGAATACATTTTGTTAACATCAATCGAAAAGTGGAAGTCAAACATCAGTTAAACGACAAAAATAATATATGAAAGTTACAAATTTTGAGCTTGTAAGAGCATCAGTATTTTAAGCCACTATTTTTTGGACTTGATTGCTTACTTTTCTTTTTGCTTTTTAATTAAAATTGGCGATAATTAAAATTATAGTAAAACCTCGCCACGTAATATAAATAAAAAAATGTGAAAAAAAATGGAGTAATGATTCACGAAATATTCAAAACGAACGAAAAATGAGTGAACCTTAAAATGCTCGGAAGTTGAGATGAAAGCGATTTTGTGTCGTACCACGTAATGGATAATTAATGTTCATTTCGTATTCCAAAATTCTGACATTGTGGTACACTTCGATATTCGATAGATATTCAAAAGAATTTGAATGGGTTGTCTGTGCTGCGGGAATGATGCTTGCGGATTTCGAGACGTCGAGAAATTGTGCAGCGGTTATCGTGGCAGTGATACGTAAGCGTCGATGAATATTCCGTTGCAGAAGTGACTTTTGATGCTTTTTAGGGCTTTTGGTTCTTCCGGTACAAGCTAATAGACTCGTGCGGAGTTTGGAGGCGCTGGGTTTTGGAATTGACTTTCAGATTTGATAAGCCGATGCAAATTTTCGTGTAGAGGGCTTCTTTTGAAAATTGGCGAAACGCGGCGCTGGGCAGATCACCGTTTAGTCCCAAGAGGGTGTATGCATGCCGCAATACAGACTCCGTACAAAGTGCAATTGGGAGCTGTAGCGAAACGAACGAGCCCGTTCGGACGCGATTTTAATGGGCAGTTCTTATTTGCGGAATTTTCTGTGAATGGTTTGCTTCTTTTTCTGACTGCGTCGTTGATTGAAAAATGTTTAACCAAAACATACTGAAGAAAAAAAAGTATAATAATTATAGTTATTTTCTCGATATGCCAACTATATATATCTTTTTGGTAAAATTATAAAAATAATTATTACTAATATTAAAGCACTAATAGCAATAAAAACATTCTCAACCATAATTATTTTATGAAATTATAATCACAAATATTAAACACTTTTCTTTCTAATTATTTAAATATTGGAATTTTAAAAAATGAAATAATCACTTCATTGGTAACTGAAATTTTTTATATTAGAATTTGTTTTATGAAATATAATTTTGTACTATGTACAAGATCACATTGTTATAAAGATATTTCAGTCTGTTAAAGAATAATTTAAAGCATGTTAATGCAATGGAATTTAGAACACTCGAAACTACTTAAACATCAAACTAAACTAGTCGGAAGCAGAAAATTGCACCGACATATATCAGCCCGTAATTGCTCATTACGCGTGTTCGTTCTCTGCCACAAACGCGAAATTGGGTCGCGTCGTGAAACTCGTGACATGGCTATCATTTCTTTATTATCGTCAAAATTTTCGCGGCGCCGGGAACCAGCCGCATTCACACGTGCCCGCGGTATTTGACAGGAAACATGGAATGTATTGCAGCATGCGAGAAGCGAGAATTTAGGGAAGAGGCGCATGAGGAGAAACGTGCGCGATCGTTAACGGAGCGCGTGCTTAAAATACTTACGAAACCGGAAGGACTCCGCCAATCGAACTTTTGTACATGTATACAGATACAACAGTGTACAGTACTGGGTGATCCACTGCAGCTACTGCACTGCAGCTATTGTATGCGTTGTACGTGATACGAGTGATAAGTTATAACTTTATCAGACTAGGTTGCACCGTTGCGACTAAACGTGCATAAATATGTGAAGCACTGAGCATAAGAATTATTATTGGGCTTACCAAAACAATTTTAGAAAGGATTTTAACTTGAATATCCAAGTAAAGAATTCATGTTATTTAATTACAGTTGCGTTGGATATTTTCCCTACGAAGAAATTCGCTAAGAAAATAATATTGCTGTTGGTAAAAATAAAAAAATTATGAATTATCTTCAGTGCGATAGAACAAGATATAAACAATAGTTTAAACAATACAATTCGATATCTTTTGCGTCGGGAGAAAAATCGATCTTGCAGAGATTCAATTGGAGCACTCGAGATATAATTCTCTTTTCTTTGTCCACTTCGATCTCGTTCGAGCACCGGACATGAAAGGAAAAAAAAAAGAATGCGTCGAAAAAGAACGGTTTTGTCTGAACCCTTTTGCGAATGCTTGAAAAATCCTTTATTGCGATGTAAATAACTGCGACGTTCTAACTACAACGGAAAGAAAAGCGCGAGTTTGAATTATCTAAAAGCAATTCAAATGTAACGATAGCTCTTGCGATATCTGTCTGCGTTAGTAAGATGCTCTTTTGTAAGATCAAAAGGATAGAGAGTTCAACGTAAGTTGTTTCTTCTACAATAATAAGTTACAAAAAAAATCATAAAACAACAATAAGCGCATTTCCACACATATATATCTTTGATATTTATTAATCTGTTTTTATACTCAAGATCATCTTAACCCTATATTCGCGTAGTTTTTTTTAAACGTAATTTTAACGTTCGCATGGGGATATTTCTGACATCTTATTATTATATCTTAATTTTCATTATTTTTTCAAATAATTTACAGTTAAATAAAGATTGATATAATATTCTATACATCTTTTAGATAAAAACATTTTTTTTTAATTGTGTAATCATTTGTATTAAATATAATGTGTATAAATAATATTCATATATTTATTAGAATGTGTGTATTTAAGGCCGGGGTGTCCTGAACACGTGAGTAATAAAGGGTTAAGTATTCAGATCTCCAGAGGACGTTCCTAGAACATTCCCAGAATGTTCCCGTGAAAAAATGCTATGCGAATACAATTTTAAGATGTCTTAAATGACATAAACCGTACACAAAGTCATATTAGCATCTTAAAATATTATTTAAAACGGTCTTGAAATAACAACGTACCATAAATACCGGTATTTGTTTTAATTATTCTTAATCCTCGACTGCAGATCGCTACCACAGTCACGTACACATACAGACGGTGAGAGAGTCACGTGTTTGTGCTTTCACGTAACACAGGCACATACGCGCATATACACTCGCACACGTACATATACATATATCTTTATCTCCTTGTCTGACCATTAATCGCAATCCAATCGTTTAATTATACAGTTTCCGCCCTCTCTTTAAATGGGCCTCGCCTAATTGGGTGCCCAAGACTTCACGATATACGCGGAGGTATTGTATTACGCACACTCTGAAAAAATATCTCGGCGCTGTACATCGGAGCATATATCTTACAAATTACAAAGGGGCGTACACGAAGGAACGCTCGTCACGTCGATTTTCCTCGCGCTCGTTGATTAACGTTCGTCAACAGCGATCAATTAACGGTCAATTACATCGTACGTTATTAATATTAATTAGCCACGAGAAAGAATGATGAAATACTGAAGATGTACGTACGGGCAAAATAAGAAATTAAATAATATATATATTCCAAATCTCGAAGTTCAGAAAATTCTACTTAATCCTTCAGAATTGACGATGGATCTATTGGACCTATTCAATTATAAATCTTTTTGTAAAAAATATAAATTAAACAATTCAATCTTGTTTATGTTACATTTTCAGAAATTTGAATTATTCTTGTTAAAATATTTAGTATTTCTTCTTTTTTGTATGAGTTCTCATTATGGTTCTCATTATGGTTTCCTTGAAATTAACTAGGATTTTTTAATTAACATAAATTAAATGAGTCTTATAGACCCAACAGTTAGTAATTGTATTACAGATTCTAGCGTCAATTCTAGAGGAAATAAGGAAAGAGAGGATTTACGCGCCAGGCTCGTTATTCCTTTTCTTTCTCGTGCGCCACCGATATACAATTTCCCTGCGAACGTACCTCGTAATGTCATTAACGGTTTTGTCGATAACGATCCTTCGTGCCTGTTCTGTCGTCCTTCAGACAAGTAGGGGTTTAACCTCAGGCATCTCGCAGATAAAGTCTCTCTTTTCTCGATATCCTTATGTACAAGGTATTTACACTGTCTCCGCTGCGTAAATGCGACGAGGACATATATAATATATATATATATATATATATATATATATATATGTATATATATATATATAATACATATATATATATATATATATATAAAACTGTAGAGATGTACATGCATTATACATTTGTACGGTGCACAACGTACGGCGACGCGCGGAAAATACTCTTCGATCGTTCTTCATTATCTCGACGGCGAACTGAGTGAAAATGAGTGCGACATGGTAGTTGTGTTGTGCGCGTTTTGGCAGTTCTAGGACATATTTATCCGCAGATCTCGTCGCACGTCTCGTCAGTCTACATGATTAAGGGAATAATAAACGAAAATAAAAATTGGCCGCTCTGAAACGATGAACTATATCGCGTTTATTATAATATAGTTTACTGTTGATAGTCGATTAAAAAATAAATCATTCTGAGCTGAAATATTCAATAAAGCTCAAACTTCAATTATTAATTTCGAAGAATATACAGTGAGTACAAAACAGGGAAGATATCTCAAAAAAATGTTTAATCATGTTTATTTACATTTCAATTTACGAAA
>Ga0157364_1003392_pt1 | contig 15429 bp, 10 predicted proteins | sample AttsexASBM2_FD_111476 | JGI IMG/M metagenome (GOLD analysis project Ga0157364, IMG submission 111476) | Fungus gardens microbial communities from leaf cutter ant in Ribeirão Preto, State of São Paulo, Brazil - Atta sexdens ASBM2 | ecosystem: Host-associated > Fungi > Mycelium > Unclassified ...
AAATTTTTCAAGCTTTATGATCATGAAATAGAATTTTTATAAGGAGATATTTTTTGTTATAGTCAAGAAAGAAAGAAATTTTTTCCTAATTTTATTGTTATTTAGCTAATGATTAACAAATAAGTGAAAATCGACTAAAAAATATTCAATAAAAATAAGCGAAGAAAGTTATATTCAGTCAGATTTTACTAATAATATTTTTGTGTAAATTTTTACAATTTCCAATTCAAGCAATCTGAACGCCAATTATTTACTAATGATTAATGTTCTTCGATTTAAAATTATAACTTGATTTCACCATGAACAGAGAAAAAGCTTTCTTTGGCTTTGATATTCCTATTTATTTGATTAAAATTTGTTTCAAACATATGTTTGTACGAAATATTAAATTGAATAAAAATTTTGTTGTTTCATTTAAGAAACCTCTATTGTTTGACAGAAATAACATTATTATTTGAAGTAATATCTTTCAATCAAATAATATATTAATTATTTCGTTACAATGAAATACAAACAATGAAACAAATTATTTATTTGAAAATGATAAAATATATATTCATAAAAGTTGTTTTATGCAAATAATTACTTTCTTAGAATCAATCATTATATTTTTTGGCCTAAATTATGAAAACAATGCTTAGACATTTAACAACAAGATTAAATGAGTAGTATTAAGTGCTATATCAATCATGTACCGTACAGTTTGATCACGAATGCCAAAGATAGATATTGTCTGTTCAAAGAAATAATGTATTTAAGACAAAGACACATTGTTTCAAACTGATATTGTTTCAAATTCGAACAATCATACTTACTTATTCAAACATTGATTTGTTTGGACCATTTCTAATAACAAGTTTATTTTTGGATACAATAAAATTTATTAAATCCAAAGAAATCTTTTTCTCTGTGTACGCCGTTGCTCCTTCGGATTTCACGAGTATCGAGCGAGTCGAACAAAAAACTGCTACGTAACTCAGAAGAAAAATATTGTGCGCATACTTTGTTGCAAAACGAGCTATGTCACGATATGGGCGGTGTGGACAGCCACCTCTTTTGTGTCTGCAACGGAGTTGGCACTTTCCTCGTTGCAGTCTGCGACTTCTCGGAACGCAGGGACGAGGGTCCAGCAGAAACCTGGGTCCAACCGGGCCGGTCGGCCGGCTGGGACCGTATCAAGGTACACGTATTCTCTTTTCTCTCTTTTCTCTCTCTTTCTCTCTTTCTATCTATCGTTCTTTCTCGTTCTTCTTCATCGATGTATCCGTACGTATGATTCGCCGCGGGGCCGGAGGGTGGTGCAGGAAGGATGGAGACCAGTATAGGGTGGGACAGGAGGGGCCCACGGAGGCGAGACAGGCCTTATACGAGCGCGGTGGCCATCGGGGGCCCCCTCTAATGTTTGATAGTTGTGTGTGGGCCGCCGGCCCTGGCCGCCGCCGCCGCAGCGTGAGAGAGGAATGCGAGGATGCATAGTCGACTCGTGTTGCCGTTCCTCGAGTGCAACGCGCCCGAACGCGACGTCGTCGCTCACCACTTCGGACAATCGACAGTGCTCTTCGAGAGCGCCGTGCCGAGTCCCAGAACCAAAGACACGCGGTTTCATGAGATACACGCGTGCACACGCATGAGTCACACCTCGCTTCTCTGTCTACTGACCTCGGGACAGCGTACGTTGATTTCGTAATCTGGCGCGAATATAAGGCCCGTTCTTTCTCTTTTTTTCCTCTTTTTATTCTACGTGTATTAAAATAACTCGCGCAACGCACGTGCGCGCTCAAACTTTTTATCGCCATTTCTCACACGCCGAGAGAGAGAGAGAGAGAGAGCCTCAAGTAAACGAAACGAATTGATTTTACTATAAAAGAAAGACGACGTAATAGCGCGTCGTTTATCCTTCAAAGACGCTTCGTTCGCGCGCGAACGATAATATACGATCCCCGGTTTATTCGATGGAAAAGGAAACAACACGTGATTTATCTTTCTATCGCACTCGTTAGCACGTCGATGATTTATTCGGACAATAGAGGGAGTGGAGTCTAACGGAGCGTACGCGATTGAGAAGAATACATTTGGACCTTTCTCGGTCGATGACCGACATTCGGAAAGGGTACGATCGATCTTAAAGGCAAACGAGGCAGGCTTCGTGGACATGATTGCTTCCTTACATTGTCGATGTTTCCCACTTGGCCGCGTTTGGTTTCCTTTCTTTCATTTAACGAGCGATAAGATTATAAAGGCCGTTAAAGCCGTTCGATATGGCATACGCGCTGCAACGAAGTGGCCTAATTGAGCGCAAGACGTTTATAAAATTGTAGAAGCGGGAGGCTATATCGACGATCTTCTGGGACTGAGCCGAGTCGAATTTATCGTCCGCAGAATCGTTCGGTCCATGTGAATCTATTTCGCGCATAATAATAACGGCTATCGACTTGCAGATAAGCTATTCTGGAATATTGATAGAGAATCCCCGACAAAAGGAACGCGCGCGCGTGTCGGGCATCCAGATGTTAAATAGTCTGGGTTTCATTAGAGAAGCACGCTCGCGTTTTGTATAATAAATATCAGATAAAGAAGATATTTATCATATAAAGTATTGCATTACATGACATGTCTTGTTTACGAATTAATTTTTTCCTTTCTTTTTTTTTTTTTTTGTAAAAAACCCAAATATTCAATTCAGATACGTTCGCTATCAAGGCCGATGAAAAATCGACAATTTTTTTTCTAATTTTATGTGTGTGTCACATATGTGCACTAGAGAAAAAGTATACGTATATAAGACAGTTGGTAGCGAATGTGTTAATTGACGAGTGCATAAAAATGTAATGGAAATTAAGTGCAATCAGCAGGAAAAAAATTCCTATTGCGATCGCAGGTTTTGCATACCATTGATTTCGCCAAGGTAAATGAGATAAGCGAGCATGGATACTAGCGGTGCAACGCGGCGACGTTTAACTCTCGACGGTTATCATCGATCGGAAACGCGAAATTGATATACGACCACCCCTTCCGCATTCGTTAATAGCTCGATTAGCATAATCGCGTAACGCAATTGAATTAGTTTGCGGCGACTGTTTACTCCGGAGCTCCATATCCGCATTCTCGATCGAGCCAAACGGGAATACCTGATGTCTCCTGCGGCCGTGCCAGGAGTATTTTTTCTCTTTCTCTTTCCTTACGCCGGATGTACTATTGCGTCCATGAAGAGGAGCCGGCTCTTCTCCATGGAGAGTAGCAATCTTGAAACGCTATAGAGGAATTATGATATTACTCCAGCCTCTCTCTCTCTCTCTCTCTCTCCTTCCCCTTCCTTCTTTTTCTATTTCTATCTTTCCTCCCTCTGTTACAAGAAGAGGGTGATATCCTTCTGTTTTTTTAACCCCGCGCGATTCGGACTTTGCCAACTTGACTTATCGGCACTCGGCTTTTTACTCTCGCGCTACGACACCTTTGTGCGCTGGTCCAAGAACTATAATTCTTCCTCATTCGCCAGAGGCGTCCTCGCTCTTTCCTTTCAGCCTTGTCGCGGCAGTCTTACGTAACCGGTGCGACGCGTCGCAGCGGCGACGGCGACAGTTTCGCTGCCAATTCCATTATCGCTAAATATGTATACTTCATTACTGTCCCATTCCCAACGGATAAAATTTCAATGTTCCTAAGTCTACCACACTGATTCATTCAGACCTCGTACATTCTCGATTATGAATGTTCGTCTTAGTTTCGTACTCGAGTCGTAATTAAAATTTCGGGAGAACCTTATTTCGTTGGGGTAACAACTTGTCTCATTGAAATCTCGGTAGAGATACGGTATAGAGTACTTACGCTTAATTAAATCTGGATTATTAATTATCTTCAGATTGGAAGACTAATTATTGGAAAAGCAATGAATAGTAATTTAACTGAAGCAATAAGCAAATAATTTAGCAAGTTCAACTTTCATTGTAACTGTTTCTAATTGTATTAATATATTTTTGTTTTTTTTTCTTAATTAAGAAATGTATCGGAAAGTTCTGGGTCAATCAATCGACCGTCGAATCGAATAAGTAAACAAAACTCGATTGGTGATTTTGATATCTCTCTTCGTGAATAGAAAGCGTGAATAGAAAGCTATGCCGCGAGCACAATAGGCAGTACTAAGCGTCTCTTTATCAGGTTACTATAATTAGTTGAGATCGTAAGATGCAGGTGACTATCGTCGATGCGACGTGCAGACGATCAGATTACTTATAGCGCGAAAGAAATTTAATGAAAAGGGCTGTCATAGAAGAGATCAATGTGATTATAGATCGATTTTAGAATGAAACATTATTATTAATAATTAAAACCATAATAATTATAATTATAATGAATATAATTAATTTCTATTGAACTAATAATAATTATTATTAGTTCTTAATAACAATAATTATTATTCTCATTAATATTAATATGATGAAAAAATCAATTTAAATCCGTTTGTAAATATCAGAACAAACATATCAATGCGTTTTTGATGCTTATTTATCATCAATAAATATTTATAGTATCATTAATTGTATACGAAAAAAATTCTTTAAATAATGCACTTTATTAGATCGATAACCCGATAAAGATCTATAGATGGACAAGTCGGATGATCTTCGGCTCGCTTTGATATTTCTTTGTCTTTGGTATTGGGAGAGATCAAGGATACAAAGGTCTTTTCAATCGACTTGATAATAACATAACATACTACGTGGTAGCAGTTTCGATGCTTTTGAAATCATCCTTGGCGGATGGCATAGTAATACGTATCTCTGTTCATTAACAAGTTGATTAAATGACATCGGATTAACAACGGTACTCATCCGCCTGTTCGAATTCCGACGAATTTCAACGTATACATAATCGTTTTCGTGCACTCGCCAGTAAATAAATTATTTGAGTTATCGCATTCGGGCGGGAACATCGTTTCGACTTCACCGTCGGCAACGTCATAACCATCCTCTCTCGTTCGCATTAAGTTTTCGATCCCGCATAAACTACTTGAATACGGACAGATGATCGGTCTGCAGGAATTCGGGACGATCTCGACTTCCATCGGCACGACAACTGGTTCCGTACATAATTATCGTGAAATAAATAACGCGGGAATAATACGAGAAACCGGTTCCACGATATACTAAGTTTTCACGTGCTACAAATGAATTATTTACGTCGATGTATGATTTTTGCAATGTCACTTAAATCCGGCCTGTTATTTTTTTGTTTAATAATTCCTAACAGGATTGCTAAGAATAGTCACAGTACAAATCGCTTTCCGGAGAATTCAGTTACAACAAATTTTTTTTACGGATGAATTTGAAAATCGAGACAGCGAATTTTTATACAGGAGTTCTTTCAAATATTATACGTTATACGAAATATTTCTCAGATTTAAATATCACTTGAAATAAATGTATATATTTTATAAATATAAATTACCCGAAATTAACTTTCATTAATTTATAAAAAGAGATCAACATTTAATTGTGTATCTTTTGATTAAAAAATCGGAGCTTCGTTCATAAAATGTCAATAATTTAGACATTTACGTAACTAATCCAACTTAATTTCACTTCGTAAAATAAAATACTAATATCAGATTTTTTTGAAAAAAAAAAAAAAAAAACTTGCTAACTCTCGATCCACATATCTTTTGCTATATTACGTCTTCATTCGTGCATCGTCGACAAGTATCGCGCGTTTCGATATCGATAAATTCGCAGTGGTATCCTAATAACCCGCTTGGCCATTAGCTCAGCTAACGAACCGCTGCTGGAGATCAAGGCTGCCGGCTGCACCAAGGCTGATGCCTCCTCATGCTGATGCACTCGCATACGCATATAAACACGCGTGCCGCCGACAGATCCGCATGTGCATTCGCAGAGCATGCATACGTGGCGATCGCACATGAAATATTTCAAGGCCAAGTAGTAGCGCGATTTTTCATAACCGATGGTCTTTGACCGGGCGGTCCATAAGAAATTAGCGAATAGTAACTCAACTTCGTTTTAATTTTGTTGCCGTACGTTCAAAATGACGTGACCTGTTGTTCTGCTTGGAAAGAACGTAGAGCAATTAAAATGAATCGTGATCATAAAGTGACTTTTAATGATCATTTTCGGGACATTTTGATGTCATGACGACTTTTTATTCTGCTTGGATTATTCCTATTGTTTTATCTTCCCGCAGAGAAATCTTCGTTCATTTGCGAAACTACTTCGGCGAGATGACTTCAATTATCGTCGCCTAATTAGGAAATTCCCTGAACTATTTTTAAGACTCGCGGCGCTAATTCCAGGCAACCTTGGGCGACGTTCTCTCGTTTTCTCGTTTCTCTCCTGTTGCCCTGCGAGAGCTCTACGCGTCGTATCTTAATATATGCAGTTTAAACAAATTGAGAAATGTTACAACTTCCTCGTTTTGTCCGTGTGGCATTGGCCAGGCGAATATAAATGTAAATGCCGCGTCTTAACTGCTTGTCGTTCAGGGAAATTTGTTTATTTCGCTTGCGTAAAAATTCCCTTATCTACTTCCTTGTGATATTTTTCGTGACGCGAGCACGTAAAACGGACGACTTCGAAAATGCATTGATAAGCGCTTCCTACTTCGACTCTTGTCCACCGCGAGCGATATACATATCATTATCGCTATCGTACGTCGATTATGACACTTCGACGTATGTGCTCACGTATGCCAACCAAGGAAACTATTGACGTAAATGAAGATCGACAAGAATGGAATTCCTATTGTGTGGTTATCGCCACCGCGCTTTGTACAATCAGCTTGTTCGTTTACGTCATTGTCGTAATAGATTACCCTGCGTTAAACTTTGATGACAAATGATTTAAAAACAACTTTATGGAAACTCATTAGAATAACAGATTCAAGATTAGTTACTTCGATAAATAATTCTGTCTTTCAACGTTGCATTAAAAAAAAAATTTTGAAAATTAAACTCTTAAAACCTTGAAATAGAATTAAATAAACATTAAGATTACTTAATCTAAAATTAATGACTATCATAATTAACATATTAATCTTACAGATTAATATGTTAATTAGAATGTAATCTAGTAGACTAACGCGCGCGATTAGTAAGAGTCTAGAATTAATTATCTTTAAAAGTGAAGAAGAATTTGTTTCCAATAACTTGTAACTCATGTACCATTTGTGCTTAGTGTTATCTACAAGAACATCCGCATGGAATTACTCAGAGAATCCATCGGAAAGGCGTCTGGAAAACTGATGCATCCTAGCACAAGTGATAGTTTGCGGGTTTGTCCAAGCGGAGAAGAGTGAATCCACAACACTTCCACATCGCTTCATGAAGTCATGATGCTCTTTTCTTCCTTTTCTTTTTTCTTATTTTATCGCTATTCGACGCTGCTGACACCGCAGGCAATTCGCACATAGTGATAGCTCTAGCGTAGTACGATTCGCGCGAGGCGCGGTAACAATACTCCAAGGGATAAGGTACGATCCGTTTGCACATGTAACATACACATATGTACGTACACACGTACACGCACGTACGAAATGACTGACCGCGAGCGCGACATGTGTCGCCGACAAGATAAAGCTCTGGCGACTTTCCGACGAAGTCACGGGCAAGCATTGAGAGAGCAAACTTATAGTACGTAGAAAAAAATACTTGTTGGAATCAGCGAGAGGCTAATACCATGAGAATGCCGATTATCGATCGATCGGAAGATCTCTGAGCTGGGGAACTTGAGATTACTAGGCGTCCTGGCAAAGACGTCTCATTGCTTAGAAGTATCGAACAATTTTGAAATTTTTTTTAAACTTGTAATTTTAATATTTATTTCCTCCTGACTTGTCCATAATATATATTATACATATATTATAATTAATTATCATAATTTTATTCTTGACTTATAATGATATTAATTAAAATTTGAAGAGGTACGGTTAAAAAGATAACAAAACGCTTGGAAAAGAATCAAGAGAGATTTTCACACACATTTAAAAAATGTGTTGCAAATAGAATTAATGCGTATTATAAAAGCATGTGCATATATTTAATTCGTGAGATCTCGGAGATGTACGAGCAATACGCGCCGAAAAGATGGCAACGCATGAACGAATTACGGCGGTACTTGCGAAAACTTGCGTCGGACCAATGACCGGGAATGTCGTCGCATACCCGAAAGACGACGCGTCTGGATCGTCGAGGTGGTCCTGCAAAGCGAAGCGAAGCCGATGACCGGCGCAGGCAAGCAGGCAAGCGGGTAAGCAAGCAGGCAGGTAAGCAGGCAGGTAAGAAGGCTGGCAAACCGGCGGCGAGCAAGCAAGCAGCGTGCGGATGTCGCGAAGAAGGAGCAGTAGGGACCCCGTAGGCCGTAGTGGATCCTTGGATTAATGGCCAAGGATCGTCTAAGCTCTAGGTGAAAGATGCTGCGTAGCTTCGCGAAAGGAACGCGGAGGAAAAAGAGAAAGAGAGACGGACGTGCAGATAAGAAGATACGAGGAAGAGAGAAAGAGGGACAGGCAGATCGCATCAGGCCGTGGAGAGACGCAAAGCGGCAAGACAGAGAGAAAAGAAGATAGATAGAGAGAAAGAGAGGGGGATGGGAAGGAGGAAGATGCTTGGAGTGGGCAAGACAGGAGAGCGAACGGAGGACATCGAACTGAAATGGCCTCTGGGAGCGCATTCCAGTATTCCACTCTCGCTACCTTAGGCCATCCCACCTCCTCTGACCCTCTTCCCCCCTTCTTCTTGTTCTTCAGCATCCTCGGTGTCTCTTTCCTTCTTCTACTCGCACCTCATCCTTTTACACTCTCTCACCTCTCTTTCTTTCTTTCCTTCTTTCTCTTCATCTTTCTGTCTCTCCCGCGCGGCTCTTTCTCTCGTCCCGATCGTCATCCTCCTTCTTCGCTTCGATCTCATCCCTCTCAGACCGAAGCTCAGCATCCTCCTTTGGACTTAGAGTCCTTTTATTTCGCTTCTCCGCATTCTTGAGTTTCCGCTCGCCCGCCGACTCGAGCGATGGACTTTCCTCCTTACGGCGACACTGCGGACGAATCCATTCCGCGGACTTTATCGAACGCATATTTCTCTCTCTCTCTCTCTCTCTCTCTCTCTCTCTCTCTATCCCTATTCTTTTTCTCTCTCGCGGATTCCCCGCGTCTTCTTGTGGATCTTTCGATCTTATGCTTACTTTTCGATTAAGCCCGAAGATTAAATCTCCTGAGGAAAATCTTTTATAAATTTCATGTCGCGAGCGCGATAGAAACCGGACGCTGAGCATCCGTAACGAGATTCGTGGTTGGCAATGTACCGGAGATCCTCATTGGATACTCGACTTAAATCGGTCTATTGTTTAAGTTTCCTCCTTTTTTTTTATTCAATTTCTTACGCATCTCGCCCTCAAAGGATTCGTTCTTTATCCACCGCGATACGTTTTTAATTCGGGGTATTGTAGCTTCTCTCCGTGCGCGATTGTCTTGCTCTGTTTGCGTGGATTAGTCTTTCGTTACCTGCGGATTCTATACGATTCCACGAAAAACGCGGCTTAACACTATTCAATAAGATTAGATTCCTTTTGTTTGTAACTTAACGTTGTCCGAGTTTCGTTCTCTATATATATGAATGTTATCTTTAATTAACACAGTTTGAATTTATAAATACAAATTAAATGTCTGTGTAGTTTTTAAACACACATATAAAATTTTAGATTCTACATGTAAAGAACGCTTTTCCTGAAGTAAAAATTTAGCTAGATTCAGATCTGATAATAATTTTGTTGGACCATCACAATAATTATATAGAACGCTTAAGCATGATAAATATTGCAACAAATTTTGACATTCTAGCAATCAGCTTGATTGTCATTTACACATAATTACTTTAATGATCCAAGAAAATTATTTTTAAATCTGTAACTGGCTAAATTTTTATATACTTCAGTAAAACAATTCTTTCCGTACATTATAAATCTCAAATTGTTATTGTTATTGACAACTAAATTAGTACGTAAGATATTCCTTTTATCACTTTCGTTGTTACAATCTATTCTTGCCTTTTCCCTTGTCGCCAGAAATTGAATTTTCGCTCCCGATGTCGTAGATAAACCTATTGCGTAACTTCTACCAAACAGAAGCCAAGTTTCTGCCTCCGATCTGACGATTCTAAATTTTCATTTTCGATTTTATTCTTCGCTCCCCTTCCACGTAGCGTATTATATTCCTTTGACGTTGAAATCGCCTTATTTCGCTTCCGCATTCAGTGTCCTATCGCTGACGCCGACAATTTCTACCCCTCACCGCCCTCTTTTTTCAGTGATTTTCTGTAATCCGCCAATATCCTTTATAGAGTCGTTGTATTTCAACGAAATCCGCAAAAATTTCTCGTGATATGTTGCAAATTGTTTCTCGTATTGATATCATCGCGCGCGAATATTTACCCGCAAGTTTCTTTCTATCTCCTCTCCGATTCTTTTCTGTTTCTTTTATTATTCATAAAACGTCAATATCACTTAGAATCGGTTTTTGAAATGCACTCGCTGATGTGCATTTAGTCTTAGAACGAGAATTGACATTTATTTTAGAATGGCAGTTTCCTGCCTTACGTATGAAGAAAAAAAAAGAAAATTGATTTTCAATCGGTGTATAAATATTCATACTGTTTTCCTACTGCTGACATTAATTTATTAATGAGAAGCCTACTTGCTGCAGATAACTATTCTACGACATGTGCGATTTGGACGAGTTAGCGTAATACAAAGATGATTCGCACTTTACGTATATATTTTATCTATGAATTGTCTACGAGCCGTCCTTTAATTAATCAAATAAGAAGAAAATTTACAATGCGAATTTCATGACTGATAAAAAAAAAACATAATTTCGCACTCGAGGTCACGAGTCGATTTGATATCGACATACATTTTCTATTGATCTTCGAAAGAATTTTATCGATGCAGCATTGATAAAACATCGATCTTCTTTGAAAAGCAATAGAAAATGTAGTTGATATCAAGTCAAATGGTCTGAAAAATCAATCGAAATTGATTTGATTTCGACTTGTGAACCAGGGAAGTGACTAGTCCAGTCATCCCAGTATTAAAGATACGTGCAGCGAATGCCTCGCCCGCGTCGATGGCATTCTAGCGACTCGCTGACGAATGTAAAATAACTTTTATTACTCCGTCGTTAGTTCGTGAGTTACCGACAACCTTGGCACGTGGACTAAGGAACTCCGAACAATGCTCCGTGCAGCAAAATTAAACTCGACGTCCCTGACTTGGCTAATGCGTGTCCACTCCGCTCCGCAGGGAAACGTTCGCGCCAATCATGCGTGCAACTCGGGAACATGGTGACACACCCCGTATTATCGTCCAATAATTAAATGATTAAGTGATCCTCCGATCTAAAATATTCGGACTTTCAAACTCGCGGAACGACGAGTTGAAAGCACGTTTCACGTTGAAATTCGTATAGAAACGCCGTGTGAATTGAGCTTAACGCATTGCCTCGAGCCACATTTCAAACATCGTGAATTTGATTTAGGGGGATAACTGGGAACAATGTTGATCGGGACGTCGATTAACAATAAAATATCATCCCCCTCCCTGCGCATCAAAACGAAGATTCCGCGGTGGAGGTTGTTCCCAAGCTAATATCTTTACTGGGCGCCGAGGGTGTGCGCGCGGAATTTAATGGTTCTGCCAGAAGTTCTCTTCTCGGCAAGATCCTCGCGCGACTTCGTCGGAAGATAAATCGAAGCTGGGATGCTTTTGCTCTTCTCTTCTCCACCCTCTTAACTTTTACGGCGATGCCCGCCTAAACGTGGCTCCGGATGGCATTATAAGCTGTGTATATTGACTCACATAAAAACAAACCCCTTAACAAGAATCATGTAGAGTCTTCGATAATCAGAGATTATAAAAAGATATTTCGTGGCCTGATTTGCTGTCTAAAAAATATGGTCTGATTGGTTATCGTAGTAATTATCATAAGAATTAAATAGTATGATTACTTGACAAACAATCAGTATTCATATTACCCATAAGGAAATAGTAGCAGTAAATTAATCTAATTGACTCAATATCGAATCTCTTATTTAAAACTTATTATTATTTAAAACTTAGCATCGCAAAATACACTCTCGAATTCGAATTATGTTACCACAGATTTCTACAACTGCTCACGTCGATTATTTTGCATGTGAAAAAGATAAAGATGATTCTAAGTTGCCTTTGTTTTAGTCCATTAATGCACATATATATATATATATATATATGCGTACTATCTGAATATATCACGTGATCTAAGTGTATTACGTGACACATATATGATTATAAGATCCCAAAATTGACAATAAATATTTTAAAGACAGATTCTTTATAACACTTTAAGACGGAAAGTTTAATACGAAAATGCAGAAGTCAAGTTTTGAAATAGAAAGAGTTAAAAAATTATGAATGACAGAACTAGAATATCGCGTACTCAAAAATGCTTAGTGTGAAGCTGCTTCCTCGACTTCGTCTTTGACAATAAAAATAATAAAATTCAGCACCTCTACACTAATCATCTTGCTATCCTTTGCGTAAAATTGTAGCCATTTCGTAATTTAAAAACTTTCCATTTGAAAACTGTTATAATCATGGTATTTTCATATTAGACTTTTTGTTTTAAAGTATCAAAATCTAAAAAACAATTTTTTGAAATATCATAACAAATTATTTTAATTATCGATTTTTTTAAATATTTATCGTAAGTTTTGAGACACCCTGTATATTATGTAATTTATGCAATGTGATGTAGTCAGTCTTGTTACGAATGCTTTGAAGCAGTTGGCCAATCAGAAGAAAGAATTTTGCTAATTGACCGATCAGAAAAATATCTCAAAGTATTTGTAGCATCATGCTGTTCATATTCTAGGATAAAAAAATGGGAGCCCTCATTAGGGACATTGCTTAACATCAAACTAATTACAAAATTCAGTGAAACGACGATATCAGCCTATCAGATTTTACAATAATTTTCGCAAACAAAGATTAGGAACGTAAATCGCAAAAAGATTAAAATACTTCGTACACATAAGAGATTATCTCTCAGCTCTATCTCATTTCGCGAATAAAATAATGATTGCTTTCATCTTAAATTCTGTCCGCAATATCTTTTGTCGTCTCATAGGTAAATGTTGAACCAACAGTGCGCAAATAAAACAAGACGGCGATAATTCGTCGTTGTCGGTTTTTGTTGAAATATGGTGCTGCGCAACGTGACTTTGACGTCATTCCGTGACTATTATTGCAAAGTCTCTGGACTCAACACGTGTACACACCAACGCGCCCTTTGCTCCTGCAATATTAAATCGATTCTATTCCATTTTTTATCAGTGACACGTTCAACTTTCGGTATTTCGCCGCCCACCAAAAAGTTGCCGACGTAATCTAGATAATGAGTGTTCAATGATTATGTTATAATTCGAAAACGATCGCTTCAAATTTAATTTTCTGAAGTGAATAATAACAAGGAACGAGAAGCATCTGGCGACATTTCTGCAGAATGTTTTGTCGTAACGTTCATTTTCTATCATGAGTGAAGACACAAAAATCACATTCCGGCTACACCAAACTGCGTGGAGATTTCCTGGAAAGTTTTTAATTAAATTTCGTTAGAAACGCGTACCGAAGGAAGGTTCACGCACCGCGCCGGTTCGACCAAAGTCGTCGCGTTGTGAAATGGTGTTATATAATTATAAGTAATAATTCTCGGTACTTCAATTTAACGGAAACTTTGTGAGATAAATGCAGTGTGGAGTGAAACCTTCGGGCGAGCCGCGACATTTGCCCCGTTTCTTACGCGTCTGCTCTTGTAATAGTTGCGATCTTATCTCTTCACCCTTTCTCTGCAGTATCTCTATAAATATTAAAAAAGAATGTGCAAATGTTTTAATTAAAGGTTTTTCACAGAAAATAAACGAACAGCTAAAATGTTAAATTGTCAAGAAATAAAAAAACTTTTCATCCTCAAACAATTATATAAATATGATAATTTTTCCAAACATAAATAAATATAAGAACAAAATTTTAGACTTGTTTAAAGACCTATTAAAAAAAAAAAAAACCTCTTTTGTTCACGGAAATTTTATATTTATAGTAAATCATACAAAAATATTAATTATCAGAAAGTATCAAAATTTCGTGTAATTTTTGAATCGATAAATTTTCATTTTGCATTATTTTGTGAGATTAGGATATGGAAAAATAGTTTTATTGAAATATTAAAAAATTTAGCTAAATACAAATCTAAAAATAATTTTGTTAGACCATCAAAATAATTACATACAAACTTCAAGCATAATGAGCAATGTTAAAAAGTTTTGACATTCTAGCAACCAGCTTGAGCGGCCTGCATAATTATTTTGATGGTCAAACAAACAAAATTATTTTTAGATCTGTACTTACACTGTAAAATAATTACGTGTATATAAAATTGCAATAATTATAATGGATAATTTGAGATTATTAGATATATATGTTACGCACGCACACACATACATGTATATACTTAAAGTAAAATCACAACTTACAAATGAAATTATTATTCTTCTTTGTAGTAATTAAACAATTTGTGAAAATAAATTTACAACTGAAGTTAAATTTATAGAAATATTTAAATATTAATTCATCAATAAATTACGTCAATAAATTTACTTTAAATTATTTTGTTCCCATTTTAGAAATCTAATAAATTACAGACCACACATAAAGCCACGAACGTACATCGACTTTCGTACAACGGATTGAACTCAAGTCTTAACGCGCATTTTGACCCGAAGCGAGAATTTCAGAAGGAATACTCAAAGTAACACGCAATTGACGTCCGTTGCTCGCACGTCATTTCGTGGGAAGTTGAGGAACGTCACGAACCTTTTTCCGTCTCTCGTGAAAAGGGCCTCGTTCCGTGCGACTTTCGCGATACATTCGAGGAGGAGCGGCATCTCTCTCCTGAGCCGGCGGCGTGCACTTCGAGGAATTCCACCGTTAGTTCAGCCATTACCATTCGCTACATGTCGACGGCGGTCAGTCCGCGAGCGCATTTTAGCGTGTTTACGGCACTTTTCGAAGAAACGGTTAGCCTGTTCTGTCCCTCCGCCAACCTGATCGGGAACGGCAACGTGCAACATCGTTTCATTATTGCGATTACTTTATGAGAGCGGGAAGACACGGTTGTGGATCGCCATCAACGCGACACGGGGACGAAATACTTTTAACTTGAAGACGAATAATCTTAGTTAGTATATCAGATACGCGATATGTGTCATGTATGCCTTTTAGCAAACTGGCGATGTATATCTGATAATAAGTTCACTGAGTAAAAACAATGAGAGTAATGGCTAGGTATAATATCTATTCATCGCGAGATTTTCAGGATGATGATCTTGTTGTTGAT
>Ga0157364_1003393_pt1 | contig 15429 bp, 11 predicted proteins | sample AttsexASBM2_FD_111476 | JGI IMG/M metagenome (GOLD analysis project Ga0157364, IMG submission 111476) | Fungus gardens microbial communities from leaf cutter ant in Ribeirão Preto, State of São Paulo, Brazil - Atta sexdens ASBM2 | ecosystem: Host-associated > Fungi > Mycelium > Unclassified ...
AAAAAAAAAAATAAAATAAATATATATATATATATATATATATATATATATATATATATATATATATATAATTATATATGCATATTATCTTTTTACCTACAATTTGTGGACGTAGCATATTGTTCCGCATATAAATATTTGATTTAGCATAGACTCGCAGCACATTATATTTCGACACTACTTTATCAGCAATGTCGATAATATATGTAGTCACACCACAAAGGCCGGAATGGTCGCTCCAGTCGCTTTCAGATTTCTGAGTTTTTCTCTGTTTTCAATAACGTCATGACATTTCGCTGGAGCTTCGAAAGTTCTGTCAAAGTGTTACTTGTATTTACATGTTTTGCAATTAACGCGAGTACAAAACACTAGGCGTTAATTTATTTTATATAATTATATATAAAATAAGGTTGCATATATTAGATTTATTATAATTCGGAAATATCCGAAACGTAATAAGAGATTCGCGAATATTTAAAATCATTTAATCTTATATTCTGTAGTAGCCGAATATCGTATGTTAAATTAAATAAAATGAGTTCGTGCAGCGTGATTACATCTGATTTTGTGAATTTATCAATCACAAATTCTGGTCAGGAATCATGTTATGTGGAACGTCGATTTCAAAAGGGTATAACTGTCCATGAATTTAAGGTAAGCAAAGCATTGCTTCCTTTCCAAAATTTTCTTTTACATAGAAATTTACAAGACAAAATTATAGGGCAAATTGGAGCTTCTTACTGGTGGTAACCCAGTTACAATGACCATTGAAGTTTATGACAAGAACGACAAGCTCATTTGCAGATTGGAGGAAGAACAACGGCTTTTGGGATCGTATCCAATAGATGATGGAATGAGGATACATGTAAATATACAGATATTACAACAATGATACAGAAATCATAATGAAAGTTTTACTTGTCTTACTGAGTCTACTTCAAGTATTTATAAGCACAAAATTGTGAGATTGCAAATGAAATGTAAGGAAATTGCAGGTTATTGATAATTTCTCATGTACCACAGAAGATTTAAATCATGTGAAAAAGTTTGAGATATCTGAGGAAGAGTATGCCAAAAAAACAGGTGAGACTTTTATATTTATCTTATATCAAATTAAATGATGAATGAAACATATTTTATTTATACTTGAACAGACACTGTTAAGGCGTTCCTAGAAAGGAATAAATTAGGAAAGTACAATGAGGAAGATATGAAAAGAAGAGCAGAAGAGAAGAAACTGGAAGAAGAAGCAGAGGAAAGCTTAGCTAATTTGTGCAAAGTTGGAGACCGTTGCGAAGTATCTGTTCCAAATCAGCCAAAGCGAAGAGCTACTATCTTATATGTTGGTCAGAATCTTAATATATTCGCAATCGTATTTTTACTAAAAGTATTTTTATTATTAATATATAAATGTTATAGGTAAAACTGAATTTAAGGAAGGCTGGTGGATTGGTGTTAAATATGATGAGCCTCTTGGCAAAAACGATGGGAGGTAAATTTAATCCCATTTAATTACAATATCTGAATATTTTTCTTCTCTTCTTACTTATTGTGTTGTTGATCATAGTGTCGGTGGAAAAAAATATTTCGAATGTGCTCCAAAATATGGAGGCTTTGTGAAGCCAGCGCATGTAAAAGTTGGAGATTTTCCAGAGGAGGACTTCAATCTTGATGAAGAACTGTAAAACGCCATAATTATTTCACTTTATTTTATCTCTTCTCTATTATCTTTTTTTCTATTAGCAATTTGAAAACTCAAAATAGCTTTATATACAATAATTTTTAAATTAAATATAGCTCACACAAATTAAAATTTTGTGTTCTTTTATAACACTTTATCGTCTGATCGCCAGCCAATGACATGTGTTTTTTTAACCATCATAAATAATATAGAAATCATAAATAATATAGAATAGTGCGACGTTTGAAACATTAATTGCTGAATAATATCAATATATAATTATCAAATAATAGATGTACATAACATATAATGCGTATCTATTATGCAATGTTCTCATCTTTATGTACTTTTATGATTTTATTGGCCTTGTAATCGTACTAACCACACGAATACTACTTATCTAATATAATGTTGAACATATTGCTTAAACAAATTGAAGCATTTGGAAATTATATAGCTTTTTGATCCTTTAAGGACACCAGTACTATTATCTGTGTTAAACAAATAGAGTATTTATAATTAGGTAATTAATCATAATACTATACGATCACAAATTTGAATTGTTTTTTTTGTACATTTCCTGGAATAATATGATGAAACATATACAAAATATTATATTTATATACAAATTTATATTATGTACAAGTGCATTATGTATTTAAAGGGATTAAACTTTGAATTACGCTATCATTCTATATAGAGTATCGCTTGTGAAATATTTTACGTGAATATTTACAAAAAAATGATTAGATCGAAATAATTAAAAGAAGACAACGGCATGTAGTGAGAGTTCATGCTTCACTGCGCGCGGTTGCGTTCAATAACAGAATATGACTGCATTCAAAAATATCACCCGAGCATTCCCGCGTATTGTTTTATCCTTGTTGTTCATCCATTATTAAACAAGGATAAGGAGATATTCGAGTAATGTTTTCAAATGCAGCCTATATGAGTTTTGGAACGCATGTGCTGATAACCTTTTAGGTTAGGATTTTTAACCAGGAAAAAAATTTTTTTTTATCAAGTTGTCCAGATTGCCTCGCAAAGTGCAAACAAATTTCGTCTTTGTATTTTCAATTCAATGTAATAGGTATGCGCTAAGAAGTGTAAGAAAGAGAAAGATCTTGATAATTTTTGAAGAAAATGTAATCAACTTTTGATACATGTTTATATTATCTGCTTATTAATTCTCAATTGTGATCTGTGTGCATATAATAATTGTTTTATTCATTGTGCACTTACGAACCGGTGCATTAGTAATGCTTGGTAACGCTCTTTCGCTAAGTCTAACCTCTAATCCTCTAATAACCTTTATTTATATTACAACAAGATTATAATTCAGAAAGCAATTAGTTGTGATCTAGATTAGTCAACCAACTGATATCTCTTTAAGTAAGCGGTATAACGATATTAACATGTTTGAGCTGATACTGTTAGTCTCTTTTAAGAGAGGATGCTCTTTTAAAAATAAAAGATATATTTGTTAATTTACAGTAAAAAAATATTGAAACACGTACACATGTTCATTTCATAAGCATCCATTTTCTATTTTATGCTTGACAAATAGCTTAGTGTATGTATATATAAACTCCGGTAATAAGCGTTTGTAATTTTGACGTAAAAGTGACATTAAAGATGTCATTTTTGAACATCAAAATAACAACAAATAACATCAGCTTGCTGCCTTGGAAGTAATATAATTATTTCATTACAGTTTTAAATAATACTAAAATAATATTGTTTTATTACTCTTTTTAGAAATGCCGGATATAAAAGTTACACCACTCGGTGCTGGACAGGATGTCGGACGTAGTTGTATCCTTGTCTCCATGGGCGGCAAAAACATCATGCTGGATTGTGGAATGCACATGGGATTCAATGATGAGAGACGCTTCCCAGACTTTTCCTACATAGTTCCAGAAGGACCTGCGACCAATTATATCGACTGTGTCATTATCTCTCATTTTCACTTAGATCATTGCGGCGCTCTTCCATATTTCACAGAGATGGTAACGTAACATCAAAAATTATTTTGCAATAATTATTTTTTATTTTTGTTGTATTTTTTTCAATTTTCTTGCACACTTTTCTTTTTATTTAAAATATACAGGTAGGTTATACTGGACCAATTTATATGACACATCCAACCAAAGCTATTGCACCAATCTTATTAGAAGACATGAGAAAGGTTGCAGTCGAGCGTAAAGGCGAAAGTAACTTTTTCACATCGCAAATGATAAAGGATTGTATGAAGAAGGTTATCGCTGTTACGCTTCATCAATCTGTTATGGTAGATTCAGAATTAGAGATAAAAGCATATTATGCCGGACACGTTCTCGGTGCAGCCATGTTTTGGGTTCGTGTGGGATCACAGTCTATTGTATACACAGGAGACTATAATATGACACCAGATCGGCATTTAGGTGCTGCGTGGATAGACAAATGCAGGCCAGACTTGTTAATTTCAGAATCAACATATGCAACCACGATTAGAGATTCAAAGAGATGCAGGGAAAGAGATTTCCTCAAGAAAGTATGTTTTCGACTCATTATTTGTAATAATTTAATTTAATTGTTGAACAATTTTTTTGAGAAGATAAGACCGTATTTCAGGTACACGAATGCATCGACAGAGGCGGAAAGGTACTGATTCCTGTATTCGCTCTCGGTCGCGCCCAAGAACTGTGTATACTTTTGGAAACATATTGGGAAAGAATGAACCTAAAAGTACCAGTTTATTTCGCGCTTGGTTTAACCGAAAAGGCCAACAATTATTATAAAATGTTTATCACCTGGACTAATCAGAAAATTAAAAAAACGTTTGTACAACGGAATATGTTTGACTTTAAGCACATAAAACCGTTTGATAAAGCGTATATCGATAATCCAGGTGCGATGGTGGTGTTTGCTACGCCAGGAATGTTACACGCCGGTCTCTCTCTCCAGATCTTTAAAAAATGGGCGCCTAACGAATCCAACATGGTTATTATGCCAGGTTTTTGCGTGCAAGGTACCGTAGGACACAAAGTTTTAAACGGTACGCGGAGAATAGAGTTCGAGAATCGACAGATCGTGGAGGTAAAGATGGCCGTGGAGTACATGTCTTTTTCTGCTCACGCTGATGCAAAAGGAATAATGCAGTTGATACAGTATTGTGAACCGAAGAATGTTATGCTGGTGCATGGAGAATTCGCTAAGATGGAATATTTGAAGGAGAAAATCAAACAAGAATTTGGCGTTAGTTGCTATAATCCTGCAAACGGCGAAACTTGTATTATTACGACCACATCCAAAGTTCCCGTAGATGCTTCTCTAGCATTGCTGAAAGCCGAAGCAAAGAGATACTCGGCCTTACCGCCTGATCCAAAAAGACGGAGATTGCTTCACAGTGTCCTAATGTTGAGAGAAGACGGTGTCTGTCTTGTAGATGCAGATGAGGTAATATCTTCATAATAACTATTTATTTCATGATTGTTATTCTTTTTATTTTTAACAGTTATTATTTTATATGCATTGATTATTGCTTTTGTATTTGATTAGGTTGCAAAAGCTGCAGGTATCACAAAACATGTAGTCAGATTCACATCTACTGTGCAAGTAAGGGATCCCGGCCCAGCACAAGCTACTACCTTAAAACTATTGCAGCCATTGAAAGAAAGATTATCCGGATGGACAGTCCAATTAACAGACGGTTCTATATCAGTCGAGTCTGTTTTAGTAAAGGTGGAAGGAGATGAAGATGATCAAAAGAGTGTTTACGTTTCATGGACTAATCAGGATGAAGATTTAGGTAGCTATATTCTTGGATTTCTGCAAACAATGCTGAATTAAAGAAATGGACAAAATTACTTTTAAACAAAATTTCGACCTGTGATATTGAAATGTGGTTTATATTATCACTATTAAATGAACGATTGTAAATCTATTTTGCAACTTGACGCTAATCGAGGTAAAAATATATTTTCCAATAACACACTGTGTTAAACATTAGATGACGGTTATACAATATTTTTTTTATGTTTTGGACGTTTGTATTTACCTGAATAGAATAAGAGACAAATATATAGAATTATAAAACTAAATATGAAAAATATTGTACCTGTCACGCATTCTTTTAGTTACCTGTAAGATATCCATCCTAAAAAGGAAGTAAGTGTGTATATTGCTCGGAAATATGCTGTATATAAATATGTAGTATAATTTTAGTATAATATAATTTTTTATTATATAATGAATCTACTAAATATCTGTAGTCTTTGTTCTTCAAAGTTGATGTCCATTGTCTTTTTTTTACCACTTGCATCTTAACGAGTTGTTAAATAGACGTCTAACTTTTCAATGAGACCGGTTTATCGTTTCGTCTTGTAAAAATCATTTCGACGACTTATTAAGATGCAAGTAATAAATACGATAAAAGTCAATTATAAAATTGATCAAAATTGCAAAAATTTTATTACTATAGCTCTGCTATATACCATATTGTGAAAATAATTGTTAATAATAGCACTCTGTCATAAACGTTATCGTTTTTAAAATGATGTATAATTTATCGATAACTCAAGATAAATAATTTAAAAGATAATTCATAATAAGTAAAAAATAGTAATGTTAGTTCCAAAGTCTTATTAAATTCGATCTGAAAGTACAACTTTTAGAATTAATTACTTAAACTAGTCCGATAGGTAAATCAAAATGTATATCATATTTTATACTTTAACTATATATATTGTACATATGTATCAGTATCAATAAATGGATATTTATTTAAAGATATCATTCACCATGTTAACAAATAAATGAAATGAAAAACTTTTCGAAATTGCATAACATTTCAGCATCAAGTAAAACAGTAAACTTTTATTAACTATGAATATGCTTTCTAGATACAAAACGGTAAATAAGTACGCAGTGTATTAAACATACATGCCTCTTACAAAACTCAGTACAATAACTATTCTTTTTTATGCAATCAATCGATTACACAAGTGAACAAAGAACTCTTTAAGTGTACTATTAACGTCTAACATAGTATTTTTTAAATATTCATGCAAGCAAGTTTAAAAAAATCATCTTCGAAGTTCTACTAGAATATAGAACTACTCCAATAACAATACGGAATATTTTGGCTTGTCCAATTAATAAACATCTGTTTAAAGCGTAATTAAATACGAATATAAATGATTGCAAGCATCAATTTTTTAAATGCCCCTAAAATTGTATATTAACTTGAACTTGTTAAATATATTCTTAGATCTGATAATAAAAGTCTATATGTGAACTATATGAAAATCCGTCTCAAGTATGCAGTACTTGCTTTCAGTACAATTGTTGGGCGCAATTAATTTCACAGTTAACATTTGTATATATGTATAAGACTGGCTCGTTCAAACTCTCGCCTTATTTCCTTATTGCACGTAAAACGAATAATAAATTTCAATTTGTATACAATGGAACATGAAGGTCGCATTTTACAAATTTGGTGTATTGTGTTCGCTATCGATAACAAAAAATGCCATATATATTTTATATCATATTATGCATATATATGTATATATTTATATATATATAATTTCTGGTCCATGCGTCTAATGATAAAAAAAGAAAAAAAGATGTTAAACACTAATAACAGTATGACTCAGAAATAATATCGGAATCAATATCGTTATACAATGAATCATGAAGTCATGGAATCCATTAATTAATTAATTGTACAATTTTTCGCGTCGCAAGAACATATTCTTCAAGTATTATGTTCTTATACGTCTCATAACAGAATTAAAATTTACAAATTGTTATAGCTCATAGATTCTATAAACAATATCGATGATCCTTAATGCACAATTTTGATAACCTTTACATCGTGTATAGCTATTTATAATTATAAATTATATAACCATCACATACTCAAGTATTTCAAGTTTTGCCATTTAATCGCTACGAATTTAATTATTTATATTTTCTCCACATAATAAAATATGATATTTTTTTACAATAAACATTATCCGTAGTATTTTCACTTTATATTAGTCTTCTGAGTAGCAAAGTATGCCATTTATACCTATATAGCAATGCTGCATTCGCTTTTAGCATTTGCGCATCCCATCTTTTTAATCACCAGTACTTGCACTGCACTAGCGTAGTTTATTTTTCGAAGTTATTTTTTTCCTGAACCACCCTGAAAGATTACATTAGAATGGAATGAATAAAATACGTTGCTAATTCTTCATAACATATTATTGACAATATATATATATTAAAATATATATAACAACACATATATATGTATATATACATCCTATGTATTTATTCTTCCTTTACGATAGATAATTACTACAAGTAATAATAAATAAAAACAAATATTATATAAATAATAAATAACAAAATATTACATATTAAATTTTCCAAAATTTCAATATTTATCCAATAAAGCAATCAGGAAGAACAATTTTAAATCTGTGAAAGATAGTACATAATAAATGTGAATTATTAATAAGAAATACATTACATATTCTACTTAATATTTCTTATTAATAAAAAGATATTTTCTGCATTGTCTTTCATTTTTTTAAATCTAATATACAATTAAACAAAAATACACATGCTTTCTAATCATGCTGCAATTAATTGCACAAAGCTATACATCCAAAATCCATTATCTTAAATTAAAAAGCAACAATAATAATAATAATAATAATACATTGTAGATAAATAAAAAAATTTTTTTACCTTACATTAGAAATTACATTTATATATAAACAATTATAAGAAAGACATTAGTAGTGCAATAAGTAAATGAAAAAGTCCAATTATTTCATGCTAAGAAGCAGTTTACAACATATAGATATTACTTAACAGCACACATAACAGATATAACACATAAAAGAAGCAAAAAATAAGTATAAAAAAATATATTAAAATATATTAGCTTCTATATTATCTACATCAATTAAATCTGATTAATTTTTTTATAGATTAACATATACATGTTCAACATTATTGTATCGTTGTTAGCATTCTGGATTCTGATTGATTACTTTTTATTTTAGAGGTATATTGCAATTAAGCGACGAAAAATATTTCAATTAGAAAACAACATATGAAACATGTATAAAACGCTAAAAACAGCAAACATTTATAATAGCCTTTGATGATGTATCACACCATATTTTTAATACTTAACACAAAAAATTTATTTAAAAAATAATGGATGATATATGAAAGCAATAAAATCATATTAAATATTGTTATGAAAAATAATTGTTATAAGGATTAAGTTTAGTTTAAGATTCAGTTTAACAAACATCGTTTTCTCACGCAGTATACCCTTTACCCTAGTGTTTGTGCTGACAAAAATTTCCTTGTGTATGTATGTATATATATATATATATATATATAATTATATACATTTCTGAATATTTCCATTCGCGTATAATTATATTTTTAATTTAACATATATTTCTCTATATATTAATTAATGTAATATTATAATTTTTATACTCTTTTGCAAAAGTAACGTATTAACTATTTTTTATTCAGAAATTAATATACATTATACACCTACAATGGATTTAACAGCCAGTTTCGTGTCATCGGCAGGAATTAAAGATGGGAATAGAAATTATTTTTCTAGCCATATTGTGCCAAGATATGCAAGATGCAAAATATTCGTAATAATATATAGTCACAAAATAAAATATAAAACCAACAATAGCTACTGTGTTTTTGGAACATATCTAAATATAATATATGTGAATATTATAAAATTTTACAAATAACTAATAATACTATATAAGAAATGTAAAATATCATGTGAATTATTTAAAATTCACGCGACATTTTAAATAGTCTTAAACACTCATATTTACAAGATTAGATTATAATTGTATTATATCATTATGATATAATTGTATCATAAATAGGACAAAGTCAAATATAAAAACTATAATTAGTTAACTATAATTATAAGATAATAATTGTATTTAAGTTTTATCTTATAATATATAAAACACATGATGTATGTGTGTGTGTCTAACACTTTTTACATCACATCAAACATCGAAAAAGGTTTGTTCTAAGTATATGTTCCAAATAATAAACATAGATTAACAGCACTATTAATATGGCCTACATTTACGATGTGACATAATAAATAGTCTTACAATATGTATGATGTAGATTTGTTCTATGCCTTTTCTATGTCTTTTCTTATCTTAAATAAATAATATATTTTTTATGTATTTTCTATTTCATTTACGTAATTTTTAGAATATTTATTATTTATAAAATCGTGATAATTGATTACATATTTGTCACTTCTTACATTTACTGGTACGAAAAATTTAAATTCATATCAATTCTGAATGTGACATTTTAATTTTTCTCACTAACAGTATTTAAAATACCTAACTTTTAATAAATGTAACCTTTACTAATAATTAATAATAATACATTAGTATGAATAATGATAACGATTTATGTTTCAAATTAAATACCGGAAATATTTTCACTACATTTTATGAGGTAAAAGAAAAAATAATATGCAAATACAAAAATTGAAAATAGTGCATTTATAAATACGAATGTAAAAATTTAATGCCACAACAGAATGTGTGTGTGATGAGAAACTAATTATTGGTAAAATAAATTATACATGATAAGACTTGACACATGAATTGCTAGCGGTAATTCTACTATTAGAATTTTCCGAAAGGCTAGGAAGAAACATTTCAGTATCTCATCTTTAGATTTGCATACCTGCGAATCTGCGTCGTTTTGCCATGGTTTTCTTAGTGGACTGTCGAAACAATCAAAGGTTAAATCGTTATTGATTACAGAGTAAGCATTCAAACTAAGTAATTTTTTATTATTAATCGTACTGCGGTAACTTGTCGTAGTTGTTTTGAGCGTTGGTAACATTACATACGTCAAAACTTTATAATGAACAAACACTAGGATAAAGATTACTGATATTAACAAAATTTACAATTTAGCTTGACTATCAAAGATTCAAAAAAGATAGCCTATTGACTAAAATCAATTAACTAGCTTAAGCCTATTCGATTGACTTAGCATTATTATATTACAATTAGAAATTATATTTTCGTCGCTTAAAGTGTAAAGAGGTTGTAACAAACTTCTGCATAGTCTTATAAATGTGCATAGTCTTATAAATTTTAGGATGCTAAAAATTTTTGATACATATCTGATGTGGAAAAATGCTGCAAATGTATGTGATATTAATACATTTTGTATTTAATTATTTTTATAAAACGTCATGTTTATAACGATTGTATCTAATTGATTGTATCTAATTGATGTAAAAATAAAGTACTATCTAGTTTCAGAAATGATAAAAAAATATTTTATATAAAGCGAGAAATTTAATTCTCGTACATTTGGAATATAATAAAATACTAATGTATGATTAGTATGTTCATGTAATTATGAATCTCAATAAATATTGTGCAGCAAATATAGATATAAAAATAAATTTACAACGCGTATTATTCTATGACATTATCTGAAAAGATCTATACAAGTGCAAAGTTTACAAGACCAATTTTCATCTAATTTTATAATTACTATATCATGCCATTTAAATGTATGGACGCGTTTTACTTCCTTACTGACAGCCACTATAATAAATAATATTGGAGTATACAAAATCAATCTACACGATAAAGTACTGCCTCAAGATACAAGCTACTAAAAATAATTACTTTAATAATAGCAAAGAAATAATAACGACGGACTCAGTTTTATCACAAAGAATATGACGAAATTAAAAAGTATATGCATTTCACATAAAAAAAGTTAAAGTAGATAAAAAAATGATTTTAAAAATTTTAATATTTCGTTGTTCGCTGTGTTCAGTTAATTTCTTTACAATCCTATCAAGTATTCCTGTCTTATTTAACCGTATTATATAAAAAAGACACATAAGCGTTATTTCATATCAATTAATATTCATGTCATATAATATAATATACATTTAGTTTATAAGTTAAATAAAATAAAAAATATGTACTTCAGAATTATAGATCTTTAATGCTAAATTCGTTTATTAAAATATTACATGTACTATCTTCAAAAATATTGTAAAAGTCATAAGCTATAAAGAAGCCTTTGTATTATTCTTTGTAATATTGAGCCCTGACAAATGTGTCTCACATTTCAATAATTAACTGAAGTGCACCTATTACAGTAATCGAGCCAGTAACACTTCTTTTTGTCTCAGATTTATAAGTTTACCTTCCTCTTTTTCTTGTGCTTTTTATGTTGCTGGCCAATCACTGGGTTCCAATTAGCCTGTGTGTTGTGATCTGTCATATGACAAGATTTGGAGGAGTATTTTGTAGTAAGGGAGTTGTTCTCAATTTCTTGTTCAGATTGATTGACCAAATTGACAGGTTTGGTAATAGAACAGTTTGCAAACTCTGTATTCTTGAGCCGAGTATTTTCTAACACAGCTATCAGAGTTTGAGATGCTAGAGGAGGCTGTATTCCAGATATATTATTATATGACTGCTTAAAGGAATCAGTTACAAAAACGGCAATTTGCGTTGCGATCGTTCATTATATAATAATGAATATAATGGCTTCAATACAAATTTGCAAAATTGCCGTTTCAATAAATTATCTAATAATCTTGTAATTTTTAAACACAGTAATCAAATTGCTAGTAAATGTATAATTGAAATATGCAATAACTCAATTTTCAAATACTTTTTAAATAATAAGAGAAATGGTTTTATATTATATAACAAAAGAACAATATTCTTTTTTAAAAAATATACAGAAATATTAGCAAATTAATCACTGTGTTTACTAAATGGCTGCAGTAAGTAATGTGAAAATTACAGCTTGGAATATAATTCAATCTAATGAGACAATTATATCAATACTTTATTAAATTTAAACATGATATTTCTACAGATATCTTTCAAACAAATTTGCAATTAAGCACTACACTATAACTCGGTTGTATTCCAAGAGTTCAATAATTATTGATAAAGTAATTTCTGATTGTTTTTAATAATTGTACAGGGTGTCTTATTAACGCAATTATTGATATAATGATCATAGGTAGATACATTAAACTAAATTGAATACAAAGTCTCGTACTATTTTGATTTTCGTAAAAATTAATAAAGAGAAGTTAATTTAAAATAATAACATTTACGAATGTGCATATGTCTATGTAATTTGGTGATAACAGTCCAATGTTTATAATTTCTAGATGCGTAACGAGGTTTGAGAGCGCTCAGTAAACAAAAATGACTATGCACGAGCAAGTCATTCATCGTTGTTAATAGACACTCTTCTCAAGTTTAGTTCGATCTATCTATTCACGAGTGTTGCGTTAGACATTCTGTACGCATGTATTATATATAATATTTATACAATAAAACATTATACATAATAATTATACATAATACATTATACACAATAATTATATATAATATTATAATATATTATATATATTATATATAATTATTATAGGTAATACAATTTCACAACTTTTTGAAGGTCAATTATTAAATTTAAAATTACTTTGTAATATATACTATTGTACATATGTGTAATATATAAAAGATTAATTTTTTAATTATATTATGTATATGTAGATGATGTTAGAGAAATTAACTCCATTTGAGTTCTATATATAAATTGCAAAAACAAATTAAAAATAAATTTAAGTTTCTTAGTTCTATAATTCTAAAATAGTACAAAATCTAAGACAAATTGTGAAAAATTATCTTACAATTTGTTATTGTCATATCTTTTTTGCTTTGTTTATATATTCAGAAGATGGATCATATAACTTTTTTCTTAGGGCAACCTAACTGTGAAAAGTAAAATTTTTTTATGTGTATGCATACATACACATATATAAAAATTTTTATTTTTCGTTTCTAGAAAAAGTTACATTATCAATATTCAATTTTTATATCAAGAATCGAAATATGTATATTAAGATATAATTTACCTTTTTTATGTCAAGTTTTATTAATTCTATAACAACTATCTGCGTAATTTGTTTGATCATTCAGTTAATATATATACAAAAGTACAATGAATCACAATCAAGCGATTAGTAATTATAGACAGATCTTTTTTTTCAATTATTGATTAGTAATTATTGGCAGATTTTTCATGATTAATGAAATATATTATATTGGCAGATCTTTCATGATTAGTGAAATATAGTAAGTATTTTGCAGCATTGTGCAATATCTAACAATTTTATAATACAGAACCTTTGTTATTATTAATATAACCAAAGCTATGTAATATTTCCAATAAAGAAGGCACACCATGTAAATAAGAGTTAAATAAACTCTTACTAATAGATACTAACCTCAGATTGAAGAGAATCCGATGTGGGTGGACCGTTTAACATAGACTGCTCTGAGCTGCTACAGCCGCCACAAATTTCATTCTGGAATCAATAGAGTAATATGTTTTATATTTTTCTACTTAATTTTACATATATGTATATCGCTAAAAATTTAAAAAAATACCTTGAGTTGAGATATTTCTTGTTGAAGTTGTGTGACAAGAGTTTTCTCGTATACTAAGTTCGCCTCGCTAGTTTCAACAAGAGAACGCAATTTTATAACTTCGGCATCCAATGTCGCCCTCTTATTGCATTCTACTTCTAATTCTTGCGATAATCGAGCTTTCTCCTGAAGTGATAATAAAAAAATAGGTAATGAGAAAATTGATATTTTAACAGCATCGATATTCATCATATACATGTATATATTCCAATATGGAATTAATAATTAATAAGAAATGTAATATATCAGCGATAAAATCTACCTCTTGTAATTGTTCTAAAGTAACAAGCTCGTTGCCATCTAATTCTCCACAGGCTCTCTGCGCGGCTTTAAGTAATGTTCCCGTACGATTCTGTTCTATACGATCTTCCAATTCTTTCACCCTTTGTTTAAACTAGAAAAAAGAATTGTAGCATAAAACTAAAAAATATATATATCTTTGGAAAATTTATGCGGTTCAAGAAATAAAAAAATAAACAAAATAAAAGATATTTATAATCTTTACCTCTTCACTTGAAATTAGTTTGGCTTGCATATCATTAAGTTCTACTCTAAGGTTTGCCACTTCATTCTCCTTTTGTCGAAGTTGTGACTGCCATCTCGTCTCTTCGGATTCTATATGACTTTGTAGTTTATTAAGCATACCTTCCTAAAAAAAAAGATTTAAATAGAAGGATTATTATGTTCAATAAGGTTATTATCAAATTCAATAAAACTTACCGTATCGTAGATAATTTGTTTGTAATGTGAAACCATGCCTTGCAAATTTTTGTTCTGTTTCTCCAAATCTGGATTTGTCTGATCTGTATTTTTCTGTTTCAATTCATTTAGAATAGCACATAATTTATCTTCAAAAGATTTAAGCCATTGTTCATGTGTCTTCTCGGACACCTTAATCTCTGGGAATATCCTTTGTAGAAATGCCTTAGTTATTTCTTCTTGTTCGTCCTTTATTTTTTGTGTTATTTCCTGATTAAATAAAGAAATATAAGCAATATTATAAAAAATATAAATATAAAACATTATTTATTTAAAAATATTTGATGTTCTATTATTAAGAAAAAATAATTTTATATATATATATATATATAAAATTATTTTTTAGTATGTGTGTGTGTGTGTGTGTGTGTGTGTGTGTGTGTGTGTGTGTGTGTGTGTGTGTGTGTGTGTGTGTGTGTGTGTGTG
>Ga0157364_1003394_pt1 | contig 15425 bp, 9 predicted proteins | sample AttsexASBM2_FD_111476 | JGI IMG/M metagenome (GOLD analysis project Ga0157364, IMG submission 111476) | Fungus gardens microbial communities from leaf cutter ant in Ribeirão Preto, State of São Paulo, Brazil - Atta sexdens ASBM2 | ecosystem: Host-associated > Fungi > Mycelium > Unclassified ...
AGCGAATAGTGAAGAGGAGATTAACAAAGATAATCATCGAAAAATGTTTCATTGGCTTTGATTTAATTTTACACACACACACACACACACACACACACACACACAAAATATTATATATAGTTTTACATTCTCTATTTTTTAAATTTATATTAAAATAGCCAATAAAATATTCATTTATTCGTTTCGAAAACGGAACGGTAATTAGACCTCCGAATCGGAAGCTCGTGTTCCAGAATTACATTTTAAGAGATTTTTTATCCTTTTGTAGTATTTACCTTTGTATTTTACCCTGTGTATGAGTCAACGACGGGCGCGCGGAATTGTCGATAAATCCCGAGTAGAAAGGTTTCCCCTGGCAACCTAAACACGCATAAATCTCTCAATCGAGTCGAGTTCCTGAAGTTTCCTCGTTTCCGAGGGAGGGTTCTTCAACCCTGACGACAGTTCGAAAGCGCGCGTTCGTGTATATTACGAACGGCACGTCGGTCACGTAGGCACTCGACATCAGCTTTGCTTGTAGGGCCCTAACGCGGGCCCCGCGTCGCATTGCCCAAGAAGAAGGGGAATACGTAACAAAGCCCTCGATGCGTGCAGGTGAAGCCGACCGTCTGCTTGCCAAGCTGCGCGCGTTCATGTTCGCGCAGGGGCCCCAGGCCCCTCTCGTCGGCGCGTGTACTGGGGCCCGTTTACCGTACCACCGGCGCGCCGCGTCGCGCCACCCGGCAGCGAAGCAACAGCGGCAAGCAACAGCAAGCAGGAGCAGAAGCAGCAACAGCGGCAGCGGCGGTGGTAGTAAGCAGAAAATCGTGCCGCGGTGATGCCATGCCGCTCGACTAGAAGGGGCCCCTTCGAGCCTCAGTCAACCGACGCGCGTCGCTTAGACCGTACACGTTGCACTCGCGCCAGCATGATTTACATTTCTCTACCGTCGCAGTCGCAGTCGCAAAGTGTTGCCGGAAAATTTGTGAACCAGTTCTGAACGGTCAGAATTTAAATGCATACAGAAAGATAGCATTCTATTACTAAGAAAAGTGATTACCTAATTTATTTCCCTTTTAAGTAACGGTTGTCTTTAACAAAGAATACTTTCTTGTAATAATCTTGAAATACACTTATTAAAAATTTGAGTGTACACAGAAAAGTATTCTATTGTTAAGAAAATTAATTATTCAATTTGTTTTGTTTCTTGATAATAACTTTAAAATATATTTATTACAGATTTTAAGAAACTTATTATTGTGTCAAAAGAAGATTTTTTTTTTTTTAAGAATATTATAAAATTGATCGGAGAAAAACTACTTCATATGTAATAAACAAATCGAATTTGTTTTAATTTAATAATTGATTGAAATATTAAATTCACTAGGATTCAGAGCACATTTTGAATTTTAATGTTTGTAACGAACTTGATAAATTTGCGAATATATGAAACTTTTGAAACAAGTTACTACTTGCGTATAGTATGTATATTTTTGTATGCAAGAAGAAGCTTGGTAAAGTTTCATTAATTTCTACTTAGATTCGCGCCCTCTTGTGAGACCATATAGCGATGCCAAGTCGACAAAGATTCTAAGGTTGTACTATTATCGCGCTGATCGATCCAAACGAAGTCGAGTGTGAAATCTTTCCTCCTGGTGGGAACTTTTAACCGGGGAGGTTTTTTATTCCGTTCTTTATTGATTGCGTAACACGCGATGAGAAAGTAACGTCGCGTGTCATCGAGCCCGTCGTCGCTCGACATTTAAACCTGCGTCGATGAAGTGTTGAAGTGTTGACCGTGCGATTTGTAGGTTTACGTGATGTAATCAATCGTTTTTCGAGTGTGAAGTGTTCGACGGAGGTACAACCCCCGAGGCTCAATTTGACGGAGTGCGCGGAATACAATAGAGGAGGAGATGCACGGAGCCGATGATCGGGCGTGCTTGAATTAATCAACGTGCGTGTCATCGAGCTTGACGCTCATTTAAATTCTACTCGCCGTTGAAATGTTGATGAGAGGGTGGGAATTACGAGCAGACAAAGTTGTGCGCAGTATCGATCGGTGTTGAGTTTCAAAACGAGGTTCAACTGACGGCGCGTTCCTATTGGCTCGCGATGAAGTGTATCGCGTGACGTTCTTCATAAAGCGGGCCGTTCTCTGTGCGCATATGTATCATTCGTTGTCGTCAGCGAGTTATCACCGTCTCATTAAAATTAGTTTCGTGTCGATCAATTGTACCGTCGTTGCGACGTTGATGAGAAATTACGAGGAAACCTATGTCATCGATCGAAGCTCAGTTTCGAAACGAGGTTCCGCCGATATACTGAAGCACAAAGGCGGGAGAATCTCTCTTCATGACTTTATAAACGACGGGATCGCATTCCGTAATGCCTCGGAGGCGATGTCTAATCAACATTACGATTTATCGCATTTCATCATGAAAAGTGAGAAATTTGTAATTAAGATTACCCGGATTTTGCGAAACGCGCAGTTCTCATAAATAATTATGCCGCGCATTAAACGAGTAAAATACTGAGTCACGCCACGTGTCGCAAAATCGATAATTTCAGAGCATCGCCGGAAGTTACCATAGGGGAACAGCGATCTGAATTCACGGACACGGGGCGCTCGTTTTTCACGGCAGCTGATCCGTTCGCTCGATACGATCAGTCGCGTCAGCGAGAGTGCTGCGATTGGTGCCTCAGTGAAGCCTCGACATGTATTCTTTTCCGAGAAAGAGTACTTGAACTAAAAGAAAACAAGAGATCTGTTTTCGGTAATTGAACTCGTGTATGCTTTTTTTTTAGAACTTGAAGTGAGAAAACATATTTGGCGAAAGAAAGTTCTAGTGCAGTTTAGTGCAAAAACTACAATAAGCTGCTCTTGACTCATCTTTGTATTTGAGTAACCATGATACTGTAAAATATGTATAAGTAAACACAAGAGTGTCAACGTAGGGACTGTGTGGCTCAGTGACAGTGTGATTGCTTAGTAGGGGAAACTCAAAAAATAGACTTCGGTTTGAATCCCGGCAGTGTTCAGGAGTATTCTAATATTTTCTTCGCGTTGTTGCTTGTAGTACTTGAACTCTTTAGGGTTTCAGTGAGCAAAGAAAGAAAAAGAAGAGGAGCACTTTGTGGGACATGATCCCGGCAGGCGTTCTTATTGACCGCCATCTACTGTCATCGTTCACGTGTTCATCTCTAGCTGGAACGTTGTTGGAATGACAATTACTTCCTTCCAATAAGAAAAATTAACATCGCTAGCCGAAAGAGGAAACGGTGCCGAAGTGCTCAGACTGGTACGCGTGTCATTAGCGCATTCGTTTCTAAAGCATCCCGAGAGGAGGACATACGTCGCGTGGCCGCAAAGTTTACCAAAGTGTGTACATAGGTGATCCCGAAGAGGACTAACTGGCCTTTCCCGGTCATAGTTAGCCGGGTCTAGGTCAGTCGCTCACGTGTAAGCAAGCCCCGAGGGGGCGTGTTGGCGCTTCCGGCACGAAAACGTGGATCCATCCTCTGACCTTGAAGAATCCTTTCTTCTTTTATGCCTTGTATCGCGATATTTGCTCGCTCTCTTTTTTTTCCTACGGAAAATTAATCTGAACTTTCTCAAGTTTCAATGAAATGCACCAAAGGAGCCTCGCAATTTTACAACCTTGAAGAATTCTTTGCACCCCGACACCTGTCTTCACGACAGGGTTTCTTTCTCAGCGAAATGCCAGGACGTGGATATTGAGCAGACTCGCCGACTTTTTTTTATTAGAGCCTCACGTTCACGACTGGAATAGTTTTCGGTGGATCTTGATTTGACGTTTCACATAGCCTTGAAGAAAACTTTTTGCCACTGTTTTATCCGCACGACCTCGCGTGTGTGACGCGAGTTTGGATTTGTTTCTTGCGCGCGCGGATTTTCAATGTCCCTCTGGATAATGTGAGCTTTGTATTTAAGCACTGAATGCTCCGCTTGTGCGGCGAACGGACGTCGCCAGCCACTTCTCGCAATTTCCTGAGATAAAGCCGATTCCACGTTGGTTCGATGCATTGTGCGATGTAATAATAGGCTGAACGTAATCCATTTCGATAATAGAAAATCTTGAAGATACAACTCTGTGCCCTAACATAGATTTGTAAACAGGATCGTGCAAATTTAATTCAAATCAATAATAAATTACGCTCGTTTTACTAGATAAGAAAGAGAAGGAAAAGGTCATTTATATGAAATGAGCTCAAAGTTAGAATATATTTATTAAATATAACATATATATGTATAAACTAGTGACAGAACATTTTAATTTAACTTGATCATTCTCAGCCGAGTAATTAGATAATTGACATGTCTAATGTAATTAATAAAGATGCAAACAAACAAGTGAGACGTACGAACGAATGAGTGCAAAAAGAAAAACAGGCAAAATTTAATTCAGAATACGTTTCACAATTACGAGATTACAATTCAAGTGATAAACTTAATTGAAGAATCGACGAGTTATTTTGACAATTCTGTGAGTGCATAATCTGACGTGATCGGGCGGAGTCTAAAAAGTGAACTTCATCAGGAATTCCTAAGCATCAGAAGTTGCATCTTGATGCAACATCTCCGACAACGTACCGTCCGACTGCACTACTTCGCGAGCACGAATAACATGAGACAGAAACAACAACAGCAGCGATAACTCATGTTCAGTAGATTCAAACTACTTCAAGGCGGTGTCAGCTACCTTCTGTTATCATCAGGTGCGCAACATCGAGTCAGTCATTCGCTCTCGCTCTTTCTGTTCCTCTATTTGCTCGATCCAATCGATCGCGGCGCGACGACGACAGCGGTCGATGACTCACGGAGTTCAGCCGGAGATAACTCGGACGATGAATTTACGGCGCATTGTTGCACCGGCGTGGCGCGCGCATTACATGGGTTGACCCGATGTCAACATTGTTACGCGCGGAGAACGCTGCAAATTTCGAATCTCAATGATCATCAGCACGTCCGCTGACGACGAGTTCCCCACGTTTCTGGATCAGAGAAAGGGGTCGGTCGACGATGTTATAAATCGTGTCGAGCGGATAAATTTAACCCATGAAATTATTTATACGAATTGCTTTGGTTATTGCGGATTGACTGCATACGGAAAGAATGGTTTTGCTGAAATATCTAAAAATTTAGTTAGAGACAGGTCTGAAAATAATTTTGTTTGGATCATCCAAATATAATTACATAGGATGTTTAAACTGATTGCTGCAGAAGAAAAATGATTGCAATTATTATAATTTACATCTATTAATTTTTAGAACAACTTTATATTTACTAATACTTGTATAGATACAATAACTGCAAAAGTTATTGTATCTATACAAGTATTAGTTAATTATTAATAGTAATCATTACACACGTGCATACACTGTTTGAAAATCGTTACTTTTTTAAACATATATCTTAGTTACCAAATAAATAGTAAGTGAATATAAGAAAATAGTTATATTTACTGTAATTGCGATTGCATTTATTGAATAAAAAATGTTTATGTCATTCATCATTTATATCTTGATGTTTTACTATAGTAATATTTGAAATTATTATAATTTATGATATAATTTTTTTATGTTTGAGAGACCATATATGGTTATTATTACATTATAGCAGTAATAACCATAAAAATAACACTCCTAACCATAATTATTTTATTATGTAATTATAATCACAAATATCAAACATTTTTCTCTCAGTGCTTAAAACTTTCTCTCAAAATGTTAAAATTTTTGCAACATTTTTATAACGTTTAAGCGTTTTACATAATTATTTCAATAGTACAGCAAAATTATTCGCAGATCTGTATCTAACTTAATTTTTAGATATTTTAGCAAAACCGTTCTTTCCGTGCATGTCCAGTCGTAGAATTATATTCCGTCTGTATTTCCAGATAATATTAATTATTGACATCGACTTTCTGCCCTTTTCGTTTAAACATTTTATATTTTATTTTAGACATCGGATGAGAATTACGGAGGCGTAAACTTTCACGTTAAAAGATTTAAGCGGAGTCAACTCCTTCATCCGACTCAATTATTGACATACGTGTGCTAACAAGATACGCAACGACCTCGTGATACTTCGGCGCTAATTATTTTCTGACATCGAGAGCGGTTATTGTGCGTTGCGTCACTGATTGATCGCAGTCATCCGTATACCGAGTCGACCGCTGGACTGCAATGCAACGAATATTGATAATTAGGCGGCGGGAGGTCGCAGGATAATTTCATACCTATTGTTGAAATGACGGCCATGATGTCCGATGAATAATAAGTGCCCCGGTGTGCAATTATACAATCGTTTATTGACATTATAACCGAGTATTTTCTGATCGTAAATATAAATTATTTAATGAGCTTGCAAAACAATATCTTTTTTATATCGCTTGTAAAAAAAATACATATAGATATGTATATAGAAAAAATTTGACAATTATTTTACATTTATGTTTTTTTCATCAAGATTATTTATTCACTTTTATGTAACGTGAAGAAATAATTTTTTATATTTAATGCTAATACGAAATTAAGTTCTTTTGGTCTTACATAAAAACTGCTTTAATATCTATAAAAAAAAAACTGTAGAAATGTATATAGAAAAAAATGTGATAATTATCTGACGTATTTATTATTACACAAAATATTTTTTTATCGTCTATAAAAATGCGCAGAAATGTACAAAGAAAAAGAATACGATAATTATCTGATTATTTATTTAACAAGATTTATTTAACACATTTATTTTATGTATACGGAAAGAATGATTTTGTTAAAATATCTAAAAATTTAGCTAGATACAGATCTGAAAATAATTTTATTAGATTATTAAAATAAGAATCTTGTATAATGAGTTGTAAGTATAATGAGTAATGCTATAAATAGTTTTGTCATTCTATGCAGTTTGAATAATCTGCATAATTGTTTTGATGATTCAACAAATTATTTCCAGATTTGTATCTGGCTGAATTTTTAGTCACTTTAATCTTTTCTGTATAAAGAAAAAAAATTAATTTATAATTTTTAGTACATTTATAATGTTTAATATTAATTGAAACCAAGATCTTTCGGTTTTATACATAAAAGGAACTCACTTCCTCTCGCCGGAATTATTTCCGGCTGCCGCAACAATTTCTTGTGTGGTTTCGTAATAACGTTGAAGCACACGCTTCCACATTAGACAAGCTCGGTGGTAAAATGAGGGTGATAAAATACGGCGCTCTGTAATGACGGGTGGTGTATGTGCGCGCCAGTCCGCCCAGTGTGTTCAGCCCTCTATATTTCGAATTTAACATCGTGCACCCTCCGCACCATTCGCTTTCATACTCCGCAGACTCGTCCACAAGCTTCCCTGAAGTTCCTTTCCCATGACATGCGTTGTGTGCATGCGTGCACGTTGCGTGTATGCTATTGTTTACGCAATGCCGGTCGACCCGCGCGCTCTGCTCTTCCACCTCTTCCTTTCATCGTTACTTCCTCTGCTCCCCCTCTGTCGTGGTAGCAAGCAGGTCATCGAATTTCTAAAGGCGAATTTCTCGTGCACGACGGTCAGTTCCGAATACGAAAGATTACTGTATCTGAAACGACAAACCGCTTCTTTTTGTATCTATGTGTATCAATCTAACTGAATCTCTTTTCACCTCATCTCGAACACGTTAACCGCACTTCTGTTGAATTGCACGAAATTTTGGGTCACGACGATTACAAGCTTCAACATGTGTTCATATTTATTAAATGCTTGTGGAAAAAAATTATATAGACTCTTGAGGAAGTTCTCTTTCTCTCTCTCTCTCTCTTTCTCTCTCTCTCTCTCTCTTTCTCTCTCTCTCTCTCAAGAGAGTAGGCCTAACATAAACCAGAGAAGAGATTTTTAAAACTAAAGAATAATAAATTAATTTAGATCGTTTTATGAATAAATTAAATAAGAAAAGAGCCAACAACGTTGACTAGATCTTGCTTAGTAATATATTTTATATAAATTCTAAATACGTCTTTTAATTATATAAATTGTGCGCCACTTACTGTCAGATTTGAAATGCAATCATAAATTGAAGTTGAAATAATAATATCACAATTACAATAAATCGATTTGATAATGCTACTAGCATTTTAAAACACTGTCAAGACTAGATCTTCGCGTCTAATTTATATATGAATTCTAAATACATTAGTTATATAATCGCGCTCCATTTACTGTCAACTTTCAAATGCAGTCATAAATTGAAGCTGGAATAATAATATCACAATTGAAATTGATCATCGATTTAATAATAATACTACAGTATTTTAAAACACTGAAAACTTATTACGAAAATGTTATTCAGTTTGAAGAAAAGATTTAACTATACAAGCTTGTATTTGAATCTTCTTTGAGTCTGTTTTATTCTCCATGATAAGAAGATTACAAACAAAGGAAGGGAAACATTCGCATCAAATTGACTTGATACGAATACTAATCTGCGATGTTTAGCAATTTTTATTTATATATACATTAATTATTTGGATACTCATTTTAACATAACGCACACGATCGGCCGGTAATTAAACAGATGGTAATTAATTTTTACTAATTTTGCTAATTTTCCCGTTCCTTTTTTGTTGCAGAACGCCAGCATACCGCCATCAAACCACCTGCGTAAGTATACTGATTAAAAATTTTCATGTTAAACTTTTTTACGTGGCCTCTTCGCATGAAGCTTTATCTATCCTCATTTCCAGTCGATCTTCAATACATATTCAAAAGCACTTTTTTTTGTTTAAAAGATTTCGTATACGTTGACAACGGAAGCACATACTGGCTGATAATTACATATTCGAGAGTAATCGATAATTTTCGAGTATTCTTTAAATTTCTTGGAGTGAAATCTTATTTCAAAAGAGTTAAAATATCTGTCACTATTGAAAAAGAATGAAAAATTTGCATTCTTGAATAGGAGCAGCAGATTTTCACTCTTTTTTAGAATGAGATTTATTCCAAAGGAAAGTAATCTCCTTTTTTGGTGTGAATTTTACTTCAAAAGTATGAAATCTCATTTAAAAAAAAAAAAATAAAAATCTGCCGCTCCTATGCAAGAGTGCAAATTTTTCACTTTTTTCTATAATGATAATACTTTAACTCTTGGGAGAAATTTTACTCCAAGAAATTTAAAGAATAGATAATCGATAACTTTTTCTCTCGAGTATCGTGTTGAGTGATTTAGTTTCTTAATATTACAGTGTTTAAAGCCTATCTTACACGTTTATTACACTAACTTTTCCTCATATTTGACTGTGATTGATCGATTCTTATAACTATACAACTACGTTTACACAATTGTAGAATTGGCTTAAATAATAATAACATAGTAATAACATAGTTACATCGATGATGGGCGAACCGCGCATATGATGGAATAATAAAAAAAGGGTGATTGTAGGATGTATTGGCAAACATACTGGTTACATTGTAAACCGTAAAGTTTACTACCTAGAGGAGGGCTTTTAATTAAACCGTGCAGCGCGCCGCAATTTTTCGGAACGTTGACTATTTTGCTAAATATTTTGTTTTCTACCGCCCATATGCAAACACGTCATCGCGCGGTTTCTGGTTGTTTACTTTTAACCAAGCAACTTTAATCCGCGCAAAAAAGTGCCGCTAGAATCCACGATTCAGACAAATAAAATTACGCAAAGTAGAAGATAGTCGCGATAGCAACTGTGTCTCGTTATCGGTGTTACGTTCGCGTAAGGAAAAAAATGAAGAAACCGAAAACTCGCGAAGAATTGGGAAAGGAAATGCGCATCGCGACGATGGAGGGAGTTCGGGCAACACGTGGACGCTGTTAATAAAGATGTTTCGAAGTTTCTCACATGTCATAGGTTTCTTGCTTTCGCGACGACGGTTAGTAGAACTTTCTTTCGTCTCTCGTAGACGAAACAGTTCGTACATTTTTATGACGGACTTACCAGGTCTTCTTACTCTCATCGCCTTTTTTCCGATGTTCCTTGAAATTCCCTCGTGAACTTAGAAACCTTTCGCAAGAAAGAGTCTGTTTTTAGTGATGCAATATATCTCGCTTGTATGTTATCTAACTCGATTCGAAAAATTTTCTCGATAAATAAATAGTGAATAACGATAAATTACCTTATATATCGATTTAATCGATAAAAATTACAATCGCTTTCTGGAGAGAGATTTCCTAATTTTTTTTAATTATAACTAATTAATTGATATTTTTTTAAAATTTTCTTTGGATTTTTAAATCCAATTTTTTTAGTTACAGATAATTAACCTTCCGTTGTCCAATTGAAACTTTAAAGATTCAAGCGAATTTTTAATTTTAAATTATTCTTCAAATTCGGACGTGTATAAAAAAAAGTGAAAAATGTTTCGGATTATATTGTTGAACGTGTTGAAAGAGTGTGTCACAATTTTTTTTTAAATTTTTAGAGCGTCAAAAAATTAAAAAACACAATCATACAACAATGGCCTAATTGAACTATATGAAAGCAGAGAAAAAAACATTAGATCATGTTTAGAGGGTTAATCGCAATTTTTTTAGTTATAGCTAATTAATTGCAATTTAGCAATTTAGCAACTTCATTTTTGATCGGAATTGCATATATATATATAATTATAATAAAAGATTGTAGCACTTCCGTCATCGCAAAATTATAACAAAGAATTCAATAACAAAGAGTTCATTCCTAAAGGCAAGGTACCTTATCGTACTTATATTCTTTTTTCGTGCGATAATATTATCATGCGTTGATCTTCCAACACAGTGGGATAAATTTAAAACGGACGAATGTGTTGCTACGAAAGTAAAAATCGAGTTGAGAAACAGGGAATTGTCTGTTGATTGCTGTATTTACTTTCTTCCTTTTAAATAAGGTCTTTAACAAAGAATATCTTCTTGATAATCTTAAAATATACTTATTACAAATTTAGAAAACTCATTATATGTATTCAAAAGAAGAATTTATTATTTAAAAAATATTATAAAATTGCTTAAAGAAGCAACTTTATATAAAAAGTAAATTGAAAATTTGTTTTAATTTAATAATCTTAATTGAAGTAGCAAATTTACTTAGGATTAGAATATATTTTAAATAAATTAAATTCTTGTAATGAACTTATGAAAGATTTGCAGATATATGAACTTTTAAAATACTTGGTACAAGTAATTATTACTTGCGTGTAGTATGTATTTTTCTGTGTGTACACGACATAGCAGCTCGGAAATTAAATTCATGTGGATTTTTGGATGGCAGTAATTGGCAGCCGATCCGCGTGGCCGTGTTACATGTATGACACTTGCCCGGGGCGTTTATGCGACCGCCGCACGCGAGAAAAAGGGATTATCGAGCTGACGCAAAGGGACACATCGTTCACCCCTCTTCGTTCTCTTTGGGACTTTGACCCCTTCTAACGATCTCCCCTGCCTAATAACCGCCGCACATCAAGCTCTTATCCGATGAAAAAATAAACGTGGTATCGCGATTCCAGACGCCTTTTCCTCCTTGTTTTGTGCTCCTCTCGAACCGTAGAATTTTGACTGATCTTTTATTTGTACGCGCCGTGTTTCGGAAGGGGTGCATAATCGGCATTCTAAGCGAAAATTATTTAATCGCCTGCTGGCTGTCGCGCCAGCTGACACGAAGAATTAAAAGCGTTAATTGATTCGTTAATACTCGGTGTTTTCTCTGACAACACAAGAATGAATTACCCTCGAGAATTAATCTTCAAATGAATTAATCAACGTGTTTCTTCAAAGGACACGATTCCTTTGCGTTTGCAGACTGCGTCGACTCGCAGTCTTTTTCTAAAGGCCGATCTCAATATTCCTTCGTGGATATTGTTCCCTTTTTCCCTAGCGCGTGATTGACGCGGGTAATTAAATTTTCCCGACTCATAAAAGTCAGAATAGACCGCAAATGTACCAAATACCATGAAAAATATGTGCTCATTCCATTTGCTTATTTTGCAATATAACGAGAGCGTCGTGCGTTATCAGACGAGAGCGGCCTGTGGCCTTGCGCGATCCGATAACGCGCTTAAGTCACTTAAACGAGCTGATAACGAGTTTCGGTTCTTTGCGAATGCTTGATTTACAATAGCATGTACGAATATTTTTGTTATGAGATGTAGCCCATATTTTTTATAATTCTCGTGATCTGTAATTCTTAATTCATACACTGGAAAAAGAGTCTGGTTAAGTTAATTGGAATTCTGATTGAAATCAGAATTTTCTGATTGAATCTATATATAATTCTAGTTGAGATAATTAGAATTCTAGAAATTTTTCTCAGTGTAGCTTTCGGCATTGTTGACTCACATTCGTGACTGTTTCAATTCATAAGCACCGAATCCGAAATCTTAACTTTTAACTATCGTCGCGAATTCTCTGTCGCATTCACACCATCTTATTTATTCTCAAATAATTATTTTTAGCTATTTTTATTATATTATTGTTGTATTGTTAAATGAACATTTTATGAATGTATAGAATAAAAAAAACGTGATATTTTTACTTGACTTTTATTTATCATTTTATTGAAAATTAGTATACTATAAAGAGAAATAATATTATTCTGTAGAAAGATGTATAATACATTGACATTGATAATAATTTATAAAAACAATTAAAAATTTTGATTTAGTTAATTTATTTAGTCGCAATATATAGCTAATTTTCTGTATTAAAGTAGCAAAGTTGTACAACTGATTAAAATTAAAAAGTGATATAGGTAATCATATTTGTTTTAATTAAATTTGTTAATATGATCAAAGATAACTTCCTACAAAAATCAATCCAATATATTTAGAAATGAAAATTTTTAATAAAAAACATGCTGGCTAAAATGATATGATAAAATAATGACACATACTTTTGTAATAAAGAAAACATTAGCAATTTGTATTGTTTATTTTATTCACATATCTGATAATTAAAGGAGTATACTGATAATGAAGAGAAAATATTGATAATTGCTTAATAATTTCATTGTTAAATCATTAAATCTTAGTTCTAGAAAACATAAATGTTGAATTCACGTAGCAAGGCTGTAGCTTTGTTGAATTATTCGATCTATTTTTTTTCTGTGACATACTATAAAAAGAAATTTTATTACTACCGCCGTGCCTACAATGAGACACGACGATGCGACGGTAGCATTAAAGCTAAAATTTTTTTCAAGAATCGACTCGTTTTGTCCTACTCTTATTGCATGAGGATCATGATTGTAAAACGGTTAATTAATAATTACTTTTCCCGTGCACGTTTACGTTCTGTCCGCTGATCACGCGCGAAATTTACGAGCGCGTCCGATCGCTCGATTATTTCGTGCTTCGCCGAGCGTCTTCTTGCGTACGGCCTGCACATTGTATATCGCGAATCGCGATAACGGGTTATCGGGATACCTATCTGCGGTATGTGCGCGAGTTGCGGACGTAAGCAGCATCGACATAGGAAACCGGCTACGCGCATTAGAGATCTTTCGCTACAAGCTTTTCACGTTCATATTTTGCCATTACGGTGCTTCCCTTCGGGAATTCAGTCAGTTTACCCGTAGTTTCTTCAATGCGATACGCGTCAGCGAAGTTCAAATCGCACGATGAATTGTAATTTTCTGTCATGAGGGATAAGATCGAAGGAAATGTAAACGTACGCGAGAATAATGGTGGTAAAATAATAAAATAAGTAATTTAATAATTAAAAATTTAATAATTATAATTATAATTATTTAAATATGTTACTTTCAAGATTGAAAATTCGATAGTTTGCCTCAAATAGTATGAACGTTGAGAGAGCTAGTCGAATCATGTTAAGAATGATAAATCATAAAGTATGAATTGAGTTAAGAGCTGCAGGAGGTTTAAATTTATGCGTTTATTGCAAATTTGAGAAATTTTACTCAATAGCAGAATGAGGAGAACATTTACCCACTTCATTAAAGAAGTAAAATGAGAGAAGAAAAAAATAAAGAATCAGAATTTATTAGAATACTTAAAGTGCTCTATAGAATAACAATTTATTTATTCAATGGTCAAGAATTATAATTGCGATTTAATCAAGATTTATTTAAAGATTTAATTAGACATAATATGATTTAGTTAAATCAGCATTACAATTAGAAATAGAATAATTTGTTTAAATAAATGTTTCGATATATACGCATCTATTAATTATATTTTTTCTCGATATAATTATTTCGCTCTTTTTTAATCTTTAGATAAGTAGATGATTCTAAGATACGCAAGTTAGTAGATGAGATACTCAGATGCTCCAACTAATTTTTTAATTTTATGAATTTTTTAAAATTATGTTTATTATATTATGTTATAAATTTACATTAGTTATGATACTCTTTTGAGATAGAGAATTGTAAGAACAATAAACTTAAGATCCATATTCACACTTCATTTTTATTGATAAATTGCGCGCATTCATTTCTGAGACTTTTTTAATCTACATAACGTAAACTATATGCTAAGTACGCGCACTTGTCGATAAAAGTGAGGTGTGAATACGCAAGATTTCCAAGTAATTCTTTGTATTTTCTTTTTCTAGAACAAGGTTTTAAAGAAAATTTATACTTAGAATGCTATGACTATCCCCACCTATCCACTTAAAACTTAAACAACAATTTATTGATTGATTCTATGAACACCCTTTTTGCTTGTACTTTCTGAGCTCCTCTTGCAGTCTATAATGTACTTACATCGATAGCGCTTACAATGCGGGGCGCCACTAAGAGGGTGAGTGTCGAATAGCACCGCAGGGATCGCCGATCATTTTTCGCAATTCGATCGCATCGCGATGTGCGAACGGTGGAGACGTGTAATCGGAAGAAGTATATGCGCGTCGTTCGATCTTATCTCGCGAGAGTAATGAGAGCTCGTGCTTCGCGCCTCAAATCGAAGATGCTGGACGGATAAACGGAGGTAGAGAAGACCGGAATATATAAAATAAAAGACGCACGTCGCGTCTGGCATCGCGTACTTTTTCCTACAACGACAGCAACGATGATGAAAAATTCGCTCTAGATTAGAATCGCCGTCGGAGAAGTTTAATGTTGCTCCGAGAAAACGCGTCACAGGTTACAGTATACGAAGGACATGTTCAAGGATTATTCGATACGCGAGTAAATTGCCTGTCCATGTACCTTGTTCTTATTTTCTTTCTTTTACTCGCAACAGTGTTAACCCCCGAGAGAGAATATCAGAGAAATATTTCTGCTTGGAATGTGGAATTTGAGAAATTTTAGTACAGCCGCGTTAATAAAAAAGTTTAGGTGCTCTATAATTTCAACGACGATGCTTTGTGTTTGTGGAATTTTGCTTTATTACTTTCTCGCTTCGTCTTTTATTCGTATAATTGAATTTTATGTTATATACTTACCTATAATCCAAGTTTGTTCATTCTTTAGTGTCATAT
>Ga0157364_1003395_pt1 | contig 15424 bp, 6 predicted proteins | sample AttsexASBM2_FD_111476 | JGI IMG/M metagenome (GOLD analysis project Ga0157364, IMG submission 111476) | Fungus gardens microbial communities from leaf cutter ant in Ribeirão Preto, State of São Paulo, Brazil - Atta sexdens ASBM2 | ecosystem: Host-associated > Fungi > Mycelium > Unclassified ...
GAAAGAGCGAAAAAGAATAAATCAATAAATGGAGAGAAAAAGAAAAAGTAATCGTTAATATTTTAATACTTTTACAATCTTTTATATTATATCAGTATGATACAAATTGTACAATATTTGAAAAAAGTGAGTAAATGTCAAGAAAAAAGAAAGAGGGAGAAAGAAATATATAACGTTAGAGAATTTTCTTTCAAAATTTCTTGAAAATATAAAATTAACATTACGTTATGGTATGAATCAAAACCAAGTGTGCAATTAAGTAATGTATGAAATATAAGTAGGAGGAGAATATGAACAAGAGAAAAAAGAAATAAAATACAATTCATACTATATAATTTAAAACGCGTAAATATTCCAAAAATATTATACTTTTCAAAATACAATAAATATCACATAACTAAGTATAACTCAAACTTATTAAATCCATTTTATAAAGTCGTAAAATTGTGAAATATAGGATAAACGATATAAATAAAATAAATATAAATAAAATAAAACAAGACCGATAGAATCAAAGGTATACGTAATAAAAGAAATGTGAAATACTAAGAGGTCTATTTAAACGAAGAGAGATGATTGTAAGAAGAGTGGTGAAAGACACGAGAAGATGGTAAAGTTTGGAAGGCCCGAGGCTAGCTGGAAGACGAGAGAAGAGAATTCTCTCCTGTGGAAGAGTATGGGAGAAGCAGGATAGTAGTGGAGGCAGAAGTACGAGAAAAGAGAGAGAGAAGAAGGGGCAACAAGAGAAGTTCTACGAGAAGGCTACGGGTGGACGGAATCTTCCAGGAGAAAGAACAAGAGGAAGACAAGAGATAAAGAAACGAACATTGAGAAAACGAATATGGCGAAAAAGAAGATAGAGAGGAGATCCGGAAGGAGAAGAAAGAAGAATCAAGAAAGAAGTATAGTGGGCGTTCGTATACGAATACCGACAGCCATTCGAGAGAAGATATAAGGACACGCCGCTCGGGGCCGAACTCCGAGATATTCGACGAATTCGCTCGCGAAATCACAATGAAAGCCTCTTCTCGTCCTGCTGTACGCGAAGCCCGTTGGCGGACGTCGCCGGTCGCTCCTCCAGGAGAGCAAGCCGAACGACGTCCTTTAAACTCCGCCGCTGTGACGCGCAGCAACTCCTCCGGAACACGCCAATATTGACTTCCGCTGTATTACGCTGGGATAATCGGAATTCGAATACGGCGTACATTTTCCGACGGCACCAAAAGCTTGGAATTTGGTGTCATTGAATTTCATGTCGTGCACGTAGTCCAATGAATAAAATTTATTTGTCGCGAATGTAACTTATATTATCTGTCGGTATATATGTATATATGTTTAAATTACGTATACACTTCTTATATTTACAGACTGGAGTAACACAGAGTTGATTCTATTCTAGAAAGAATATCGACATCGCAAGAGATTAACGGTAGCTTTTCTTAAATTTTGAATGTTATAAGACATCAAGTAAGACACGATATTTTTAGAGAGGCCAATATACAACATCAAGAATTCTAACATTATATTTTGCTTGTTACGATGTTATAACTTTAATTTTTATCTTTAACGACAGAGATATCTAAAGTAACAATCCAATATGATCTACTTAACGATTTTTGCCGAGTTCAAATTGAAAACTGATAATCATAATTGAAATAAGAAACATTTTCGAACATTAATTGACAATATAAGACGTTCTCAATAATTATATGGATGTAATGAAGATTAATAACTATCCAACTAACTACACTGCAAATTCAAATGTGTAATAAATACTTATATATATGTCAATATGTATGCGTGATTTATACTCCAAAAAATATCGATGTGCTCATAAATCCACATTATTTTGATGTAGACGCTAGTGTTAAATTCACACACTATATAAATTAATCAATTGTTCCATATGCAGTATAGTGTTTTTTTTACACGGAATACTAAATCACATAATATGAAGGCATTTATTACACATTTCAATTTGTACTTGTGTGTGAAGCTGATGTATTATTTCGTGGAAATAATATTGTACTTTTGTAAGTAAGAACAGCAAATAGACTACATCAGATTACACTGTTATCTTATTTGAAAATTTATCTAAAATATCAACCGGATATGAACAAGAGAAACAATCGCGACTTGCATCAACCTGAGTCCTTCAAAGATGTTTCTGAGTATCATGGTGTTATCGAATACGTGACACCCTTTCGTCTGACACAAGATAACTCCTGTAGCGGATGATAACGCGTGCACATCAGCAAGCTGATCCAGCCGCATAAGAGCTACGTGAACGCAATGCGCGATTAAGATGGCACACATCGTTTGATCATTACGTGTCGATCTAAGGAAAACTCTGAATCCTGGCGCATAGCAGCCTTCGAATTCGGGATTTATTCCAGACACGAACGAGTCATATATCGAAGAACGATTCGAAACGTTTCGGCCAAGAGTGAAGTCCAGTGGACTGGCGATTTTTCCATCTACCTACTAGCAAATCGAAAATTCATACTTGAAGGGTGTGAGCGATTCGAGCGATGCAGATCTTACTTATGCAAAAGAAAACGACCATCAAAATTGTAACATTGAAAAGTTTCAATTGTTATAGAATATTTGGCAAAGAGATAAAATATTGAAGGACACTAATAAATTTTCTAAATAAAAGATTATGGACAAGTGTCCGCTTTGAAAATGAGGAAAGAGAAAAATGAGCAATGAAAGATCGAATGAGGATGATATGAGCATTCGAGCTGAATAACGAGAAAGAGAGAAAAAAGAAGGTAAACGGTGAAAAAGATGAGTGGAAACAGGATAAGGCCGCATGATATTCGGGCAATTTTTATTGGAATTCGGGAGCTACGTAGCGCATATTATAAGTCTTGCTGGAATTTAACAATGGCCAACATATATTGTAATAAAAACTTTTTTAATATATTTTGTTAATGTTTATTAATGTTTAACATATTAATATATTAACACATTTTAACGTTTTGTTTAAATAATCCCTTAATTATACTGCGCATCAATAATCAATAAATCGATGTAACTGATAATACTTTGACGTCTATTTCGGTATTTTAATATGTGATTAAACTTCTTCTTTTATTATTATATATAAGAAATATTATTATATAAAACATGTATAATACATTATATGAGACTTTAATTAAGAAACAGTATAAATTCATATGTATTCGTATACAAAAAGATGATTTTATTGAAACATCTAAAAATTGAAGTACATGCAGATCTGAAAATAATTGGTTAAACTATCAAAATAATTATGTAAGACGCTCAAGCTGGTTAGAATGTCAACTTTTTGCAGCACTCTTCATGCTTGAGTTTCTTATATAATTATCTTAATAGTTCAGCAAAAATTATTTTCTGTATCTCTCTAAATCTTGAGATACTTCAGTAAAATTGTTTTTTCTGTGGATTATATATATATATATATAAAACGTAATGTAAAAATAACACTCATTGCTAATGTAATCAAACTGCAAATTATTTTAGATTTCCTATTTTTCAAAGGATATATTATAGATACCATTTGATATTAATACAGCCGTTACTCTATTTCAAGTATAATAGAAAATTTAATGGTTGAGAATAAAACCGTTTCTCTATTCACATTTTCTCTATTCATTATCATTGGAATAGTCTTTCTTAAAATGGTCGACTCAATTGAATCAGTATTCGTAGACTTCCATATGCGCAATTCACGTATGCATCTTTCCGCTGTTCGCGGATGAAACGAGCTGTATGACGAGCACCATAATGATGCAACCGGGTACGGCGCCCTTATGGCAAACGTGGCGCACGAGGAGGAACGAGCGAGGTATGCCTCGTGCACGACGCGCCTCTTCGAGTACAGTCTAAGTATATATAGGGTGTCCTAAATATTCAACATCCTTCCTCCTGACTCCACATTCTTTAACGATTCCTCTCTCTCGGTTTCTCTCTCTATTCGCGAATTATTCCTCGTCACGATTTATATACGTTGTAATCATTGAACATTTCGGAGATAAAACAATCAACCTTATTCTATATAATTTCAAACAAGAAAAAAACAGAAAATTACCAGCGAGTTTATCTATTATAAAACACTGACTGTCCGATATCGATTGTTCTCGTTGAAATAACTTGATTAGCCGAGACTATAATCTCTTAGGTATTTATATTGTTCAATTTATCAAAAAAATAATCAAAAGTAATTTTTTACTATCAACAGCATACCCAATTTTTGAAAAAAATTGTTCAAAACGATTATTCGGAATTACTAATACATATACACAAAAACTATTTAATCGTGTGAAACATATTACCATTAATACTTTAATAATGTATTATTCTATTTCTGTCGAGTTATTACCTAATATCCAATTAATATCATATTACAGATTTAATGTATATACGATTTAATTAGATTTATTTCACATTTTTCTAACTGCACAATTATTCGCGCCATAAATAGCTTTTATACATACTTAATTACATTTTCGAATCTCATAAAAGACGTATTGAAAGAAACTGGTCAATGCCCATTTTAAAATCAAGAAACCTCGCTATACTCTTAAGAGGAGAAACGAGTCGAGACACCCTGTATGCACGTGTAGACGTGTATACACGTCGAGTCCTAGATTCTTGCTTTCGTATCCGTGAGAGAGGAGAGAAGGAACAAACCCGTGGCTCGCCAGTCCCACGGGCCTCGGTGTCCTCAGTTATCTCGGCTGGGCGGCGTGATGGGAGGAGGGAGGTAAGACGCGGGGCCTTACCTCCGCGATCCTCTTCTCGGTCCCCTTTCTCTCTCGTGGCCAGTCCCGCCAGTCCTTTCGAATTCATCCGCCTGCCTGTTCGCCTCATCTCTGTCTTTTTCCACAGAACGCCAACGCCGCCCGAGATCATTTTTCCTTCTCTCTTTCTCTTCATCTCTCTCTCTCTCTCTCTCTCTCTCTCTTTCTCCCCCTATTGCTATTTCTTACATTTAATTCCGCCTGGTCTGGTAGTGATCTCTACTCTTCGTCACGACCGCGAGAACTCACCTCTGGACTTTCGTAAAATATGTATCCGCGTCTCGTTGATAATGAGAGAAGAACTCGCGAGGAGGCCTGAGCTCTCGACTTCGATCTCGCGACTTCTTCGCGGAGCGGAGTGATTTCCTCGTTGCCTCCCTTGATTTACGTTTGCCAATGATTTATACCGGCGCCGTGTCGATTAATAAGCGTAGCGTGCATGTAACGTTTGAAGCCCAGCAGTGGCAAACATTAGCAAACGCTATAGTGGCGTAGGAGTATCGCGCAGTGCATAGGAATTTCAAGGAACGATCATTCTCCAACGTCGCTCAGATTTGATACACGAGCCTCTTCTTGACAGAAAAAAAACTTTTATGCAACTTTCGGCGTGATTTGTCTGAACATTATTTTACGTCTCGAGTGTAATTTACGAAAATGGATATCGTTATATTGTTATCGTATTTTCTACATATGTTTGTCTCTTAAATTTTGAAAATAGAAGTATCCTTAATCTGCAATTATTGCATAATCAGAATTTTCAATAAACAATTCTCTAGTCAAAAGAATAAAATAATTATCTATAAGAATAAAGACGCAGAAATTTATAAAAAGAATGATGACTGATATAATTCTTAATCTCCATGTATTAAATATTTATTAAATATTTAAGTCTTTAAAATTATACGAATTTCTAGTCCTTGTATTAAAGTGTATTAACTCTATCCATGTAGCCTCTTTAATTCTTGATCTTTAAACGTATATATGTGCGTCTTTACCTATGAAAGAGACAAACAAACTCGGGTACCAATGCGTTCTAAAAACAATTCGCGTATCGATCCCTCTGAACAAATACACGATGTAATCTAGCGAATCTTTCACGCCTGTTATTTCAGGTATCCCTCTTCCCAACTCCGAATGATCTTGCCTACGTTTTTTCTTTGCACGATCGGATTATACTAGATTGTATTTCAAAGGGAGTCCGCTTAGTGTGCGGTCGAAACAAGCGTATTTGCCGAATTCAATGGCACGAAAAAAATAGGGAGCAAAGTCTCTCTTTTTCTAAATTTTTGCAATTAAATAAAGTACCTATTAACATATCCGAACATCTAAAATATTTCAATTTATTTTTATTTTTCTTATTAAACCAGATTATTTTTTGCCCTTTTCTTCAACTATCTACTCATTGCACTATTATTTACAAAAGAATATAGGTTTAATGTATAGATGTCTGTGCGTCTACAGACGAACACGAGTATGTTTGCTAAAGCCAAATATCTGTGTGGATTATCCCTGCGGGATAGCATATTTCTAAACAAAAATAGTGAACGATTATTTGATTTCAGAACTGTATTTTCTTAGGAACGAGAAAAAGATCGTTAATAAATGAGATCGAATAAACTTTTCCTAATAAACATTAAGGAAAAGATATTTAAAAATTTGTTTGTGAGAAATATTTTTATTTCACTGAAATCAATTTTTATTTAAATACGACAAAATAAAATTTTATTTCTAACAAATAAGTCATCTATTTTTTATTTTTTTATAACTAATAAGATATATTTCACAGAAATGTAAACTTCGTCATCACAATCAAATTTTTTTCATATAATTAATAAATATCGGAGAAAAATATCATGAGTAACATTTGTTTCGCAATACTTCGAACATCTTTCTCTCAGTGTATACATCTCATGTAGAATGTAGATAATAAAGAATAATGTAATAATGTAATAAAAATTGAATGAATGATTGAATGAAAGCAAAATTAATATACGACTGACAATAGATAAATTAAAAATCGTGTTATTATTCTAAAGTAATCATGTTAAGATAGGGAAGACGATCGGGGAGTCATTATCCGCACTTCTAATAACAATATTGCAAGATCGCTTCTTTTCGAGTCGGGAACCGGAAAAGGTACAGAGAAAAAGAACGAACAGACGACCTCGTTTCTCTTTGCCATCCTTCCTCATCATATACCGGAATGAAATTGCCCGCGGAAGGCCGGCGGAAGGCCGACCCATAGACTTTCTGAGGTTAACCGTGCCGCCTGTTAATGGTCAGAGCCACGAAAGCCGGCCGTATTTTAAAGTCACCAGTAGTCGGCAACGAACTCTTTTGCGGCGTCGATTAACTCCAGCGAAAGCGCCAAAACGAAGACATAAGAGAAAAAAGGAAGCAGTTCCGTTTTTACACGTTTTTTTAAGAGATTCAGAAGGTTGAATAATTGAGGAATCTCTCCACATTCACATGAATTTATTGTGCTACCGTGAAATAACTTCAGACAAGAATACAGAACTTTATAAATATGTAATCACAGTTTTATGAGAAAACGATATGAATCTGAAAATCTACGCAAGAATTGCTATCGATCTATCGAGTTTTCATTTCACTCATCACTTTTCAACTAGTTTAAAATTGATTTTCTTTCTTCTTTCAAGCTTCTTTTAATTCAGGAAACTGCGACCTTATAAATATAGACTTTGTAAATTCTTATGGGCGAGCTCCACCAAAAGAAATTAGACAAATAGATTTGGGATTGGAACTTCGCTTCATGTGGAAAGTTGCAAATCCAATAACGTCATTTTTTGTAAAAATAATTACCGATATCTAAAGAATATCAAAAAGTGGATATTTTTTATATATCCTATTCTACATAATCTGTAAAAACGATCAATTTTCGAGGATACTAATTCTATATCCATTTGCTCTCAGCCTGTGGATTCCTGCGGCGCAAGAGGAAGTTCATTGAAGAACGCGGCGATAAAAGTACGTCGATAATATGATATTTCATCATTACGGACGTGGACGAGTCGAACGAAGTCGCGGACCTCCCGCATTGAAAGCGCCGAATGATCTCTCGAGAGCGGCTCCCGGTTATTGAATGTCGAACGCGAAGGAGCGAACGATCGATCGCGTGACGAGGCGAAAAAGAATCGAGCGCGCGCGCTCGCGCTATCTAGATGAAGTTCATTAGAACGCACGTTCTGAAGCCGAACACGTTAAAGTCGTTTGCGTTACCAGCACTAGTCCCTCCAGCAAGCGTGAGTAAAGCCCGGGAAAAGGTCTGCTCCAGTTACGAAAAAAAAAATGGATTAATTATCATGGAGTCAAGTACCGTTTAGTACTAACGCTGCATGATCATTATCACTGTTACAGCAAGCTCCATAAAGTAACAATCATTAAATTAGCTTTTGTTTTCCATTAACAATTTTGCACAATTTATATTCATATATTTATATATTTCGTATATTATTTATATAATTCATTAAAAAAAAAATAACATTCATCATTTTTAAAAACAGACATTATACTATTAAGTATTATTACGTATTTACTGTATATTTTTAACACTGCAAACTGACAAAAATAAGACAAATAAAAAACTTTCTACTTTGTATCACATTATAACATTCGTAATCTTTTTTCGTTAATAATATTTTTATTAATTCTATTAAATATCAGTTAATTTTATTGGCACATTGTTGCCATCGTTGTTATTATTAATGTTATTAAAATGAATAATACTGTCAATGTTATGTTTTATTAATCATAATATCATTTTTCGTTATTAGCAATATATGCATAAAATCGCCAAACTTTGGCATATTTGTGCAAAATGAGTTGTACGCGTATCGTACTTTAGAATGCGAATAATGTTATGTTTACACTGCTATTACGTAATATAAATCTGTAAATACTCGTGATATACGATACGTAACGAACTGGATACAAGTGAATTACAGTAAATCACTCACCAGGTCGTCTCATTAAACATAATATTATTATCGAGGCGCTGAATTACGCAGGAAAATAATACGCAAAAATAGATGCTGTGCATCGTGAGTAACGTTATACTTTTCGTAAATCATATACTTATGCGGTATTGCCCGATGGGCAATACTGACGTCACCGCTTACGGTACAAACGCGTAATGTTAAATCATATAGCGGATTACATGTCGAGATAACATACAAGGTGACCTATGTTTCAATAAAATCACAAAATAACAAGATATGCCATATCTTGTTCATTTTTTAATACGTCGACCTGTTTCATTATATGTTCCATCATAAAACTTTGATCAATCGAAGCAGGAAATATCGAAAAATTTATATCATCTCTCATCATGCACATCTTATATGAAAGTTGATACAAATATCTTCTTCTTCAATATATATCTCTTTATAATTTAAGAACAGGCGGAGTGAATATCACTTCACAGATAACTCAAGAGATAAATTGCTTGCCGGAATTAACTGATGTCACTTGAATGAATGACGTATTAGCCAATTAATATGATAATCTCTGTATGATACTTTAATCTCTTTCTCAAAAGCTTATCTGATAATTCTTCATAACATATATAATTCTTCATAAATTATAAGAAAACTTGTGCTAGAATACATAAAAAAATAATAATAGAAACAAACACCATTAAAAATATTTAACTTTGAAATTTATCTAATATTTTAATAATACATATGTAATTATAAACAAAGTAAAAGTTGTACGCGTAAAAATTATTGTTTAATCAGATATTATGTGAATGTACATGAAATAATTTACGGTTTTTTCGTTAGATTTATTTTAAATTGTACAATATGTAATTAGTATGTTTTTAAGCTAAAAAAATTGTAAAAATTATATGCATGTCGAGACACACATTGCAAGGGATATCATTTGCTAAATATGATTCGCGACAAGAAATAAGTAGAAGAATATATTTCAGTCTGAGCACGAAAGAGTTAACCCTGAAAACTATAAAACACTTTACTATAAAACACTTGCGTGAAGACAGGAAAAGGAATCTGACACAGTTTACATATTACAATGATGAATTCGTATTTATCATGCTAGTAAAAGGCTTGATAGTGAAGACCAAAAATTTCAAATAAAACTGTATTCTCATTTTATAAATAGATATTTTATAAACGGATAATTTTTTGTAAAAATTATATAAATAAAAATATTATTCCATATGTCTTTGATTTTTGTATTGTACAATATGTTTAGTATCAGCGCGAAATTTGACGTAAAATAAATTTAAGAAATTTAATTTTCCAAAGCAACATTTTATCAAATTATATTGTTTAGAACTGATACCTACATTAAAACATAGAAGTATTTAGATAATTAAGGACTCAGAAAAATTTTTTTTAAATTTCTACTTGTGTTACTCATGATAATAAACAATTATCATGAGAAACAGAATTTGTTAGTAATAAACAATTGCTAATTTTATAATTGTTATAGAACATAATGATTTCACCATTAAAAAATTGTTGAATTCTTTTAACTTAACTGCTTTAATTAACTCAATTAAAGAGCTTGCGACAGTGGACTAACTCACGTATCGGCTACATTGTGAGGTTAAGTCACAACATAAATATGACATTAATTTTGATTGAATATATGATATCAATATTTTTCCCCATTATTTGAACTTTTCATTTACTCCATTTTTACAAAATTGGAGTTCACTATTCCAACGAATAATTAAGTCCTTGATTTAATTAAGACAATTGAATTGAATTAAAATGATGTACCAATTTTGTAATAAAATTTTTTAATAAAATTAAATCATTATTTTCTATAACAATTATGAAATTAAATAATTGTTTATTACTAATGAATATATTGATGTAGTAGACTCCAAAACAATGAAAAATATTATTCGTAACTGTCAGTTCTCACTGTCAGCTGATTGCGAGTACTTACACAGCTATAAACCCGGAACGAAGTAGATAGTCCCTTAAATCGTTAGACGAAGAAAGAAAAAGAAGTGTAAGAAACATCTTGAAAACTTACCTAGACCACACCGCAAAATCGGCGAGCGATCCTCTTCTCGGCACTGCGGTGAGCCTTCAAGGATGCCGATTATAGACGCAAGGGTGGGGGGAAGGGGGGAGGGGACAAAGTCAGCTCTGCACGCGCCCCCCCAACGTCACTCGGGATCCCCTGTTCTCGACACGTTCCTCGTGTTCCAAGCGGCGAATACACACTCACATACGGCCGGCGGGCCTGCTATTATATCGTTATTCCGGGTCGCCTCGTGACTCCGATCGCGCCGCACACTCGCGACCGGCGCGTCGTTCCTCTCTGTCTCTTCTTTTCTCTTCCTCTTTTTCTTCCCCTCGCAAACGCACTCTATACGTAGCGGAGCACTTGATCACCACGAGGAACCCGGCGGTGCCGCTGGGCCCAACATCACAACTCGGCGATTCTCGCTGCTCTTTTTCTTCAAACAATCCTGTCGTTCTCACCGACGACGGCGGTCCGACACGCACGCGCGTCGCACGCGTGTATGTGTGTACACCTGAGAGTGCGTTTTCACTCTATCAGTTCGCCTATCTCATTCGCACTCATGAAACAGTCCTAAGCCGCGCAGAATCATCGCGCGCGCGCGCGCGCGCGAGCGAGCGAGCGCCCGTTCGATTCCTCTTGGCTGCTTGGTTCTCGACGCCGCGTACACGCGTTCCGCTCTCGTCCTTTTACGTACGTAAAGGGCGGGTTTCCTCGGTGGATGGAGACGGGCGATCGCTGATTTCTGGATAATCCGCGGCCAGGTGCGTGGCGGAGGCAACGCAAGGGAACAGATGTCGCCGCTTCGGCATCTAGAAAAGCATTCGAGAATGCGATCGATCAGACCGCGTCCGTCGTCTTTCGGCGCGAATCGCGAAACAGCATCACTCGCTTGCTGGCTGACCGGCCGGTCGGCCGGCCGGCTGGCCGACATGCGTGCGTGTCGCCGGTCGCGAAATCGCGGGGAGCCAGTATGGCGCCAGGTTTCTTTCATATTCTCCCTGTCTCTCTCTCTCTCTCTCTCTCTTTCTCTCTTTCTCTCTCTCTCTCTCTCTCTCTCTTTCACGCATATTTCTTTCTTCCTCCAATACTAGCTTTCTTCTCTTTCTTTCGCCCCGATTGATTCGCTCGTCGTTCATCGCATTCGCTCTTTCTCGCCCGTTAATTCACCTTGTCTCCTTTCTATCACTTGTTCGCTCACTTTCTTCCCACTCTTTCTCTCTCTCTCTCTCTCTCTCTCTCTCTCTCTCTATCTATCTATCTCTGTTATCCGTCACTTACGCATCCATCGTGCATGTCTGTTCTTTCCATCTACTCTTTTTACTCTTCTTGTATCCTTTTACCCTCTTCCTTCACTAACGTCTGATATCACGAATTCGAGTCGACAAGATGCGTACCATCCATTTGAAAGCTGCATGTATTTTCGCAAAACTAACGAGAGAAATCAAACCGCCCGTTTTCAACTCTCTAGTTACCGATATTGTTTCTAAAATTCGTCAATATCATTAATATTCGTTATTCTTTGCCGCGGGCAATGTATCACAACCGAAAAATCACATCATATTGTAACGCACGCTCGAGTCGAATCGCGAACCGAATGAAGTTAGGTGGGACGCGTAAATGTCTTCGCGATAGTTCGCGATTCGCGAGAAGCGCGCGAATAGTACGTCGCGTTCGAAAGATTTACGGCTCATCATAGAGACTTTAGAAATCGGCCGCACTAACGATCAGCGATTACTCGAATTACTAGTGCACAAATTTTGAGATACACTCACTATCGCCGCGTGCTGCACGCAATGGCCTAGAAAACCCGCGTTTGCCAAGCATGCAACATCGTTCTAGACTAGTATAGATCGAAAATGTTTCTCGATGAAACATTAAGAATTAATATCTCGTCTTGTCTTAAAAGGATTCTATCAAGAGAAACGTATTTATTAAATAGACTCGAAAGACAGGATCAGGTCTTTTCTCCCACAAAATTAATCCTCAACTACAGCTGTGAAAACATCTAAATTCTAAAGCGTCCTATTTAAAGTATAAAATGCAAGTAAATCTTCGCCTTACGTTGATTAATAGAGAAATATTTGAAGTTACTTCTCCTATGATTTATAAAAACTTTATAGGGCGGTTTTTATAGTCTGTTCTTATTTTAAGACCATCTTAAGTAGTGTCTCAAGATATATTCAGGTCTCTGATTGATTCATAACATCTTAAGATTGTACTTCAGACAGTCTTAAATGTAATGGGCTTTCTACAATAAGCCGTTAGTCATCACTCATATCAGATTAGTGATAAGGCAGAATTACAGTCATAAATCTTAGGAAACTTACAGCCAGAATAAATAACATTAGATCATTACGTCACAATATTTCAGCCGTTAATCAGAAGGATGATTCTCAGGACAAATACATTATGTGATTAGTCAGTCATAACGTAATCTAAATTTTAAAACAATGGAATTTCACCATCTCCCTGTAGTCACTGATTACTGACTTATGTCTCACTGCTGACCCACTTACAACTTGCTTCTGGTTTCTGATCTATAACGTTTTTAATCTTATGATAGAAAACCCATAAGAATCGATTATAAATATCGCCCGTAGTATCACAGATTGTATAACAATCCAAATTTTCACTTCAAATAACCCATTGCTATATTCGAGAATTAAAAAGTACAACAGTCCAATCCAAGAAGAATCGCGATGGACACATGATGATAAAGACCGAAGAACTCAATTCTTATTTCAAGATCATTTTAATACCTCAAGATGCTAGTAAGTACTTTTCATTTGATGACATAAGTCGACATAAACGTCATTTTGTCTTTATTCTCCTCACTAAATGTGAAGAAAGATGGAACGAGGCTTGCGTTGACTTGCATCGTGTCACTAAATCGAAAGCATTCAATATTTATGAATGACTCATGATATCCTAAGGCTGTACTTAAGATTCTTAAATATATAAGAATCGACTACAAATACCGAATGTACGTTCGCGCGATTTAGTGGAGCGTCGCGCTTCCTTGCGAGTTTCGGACTTTAGCGCGCGTTCCCTTAAGAAGGAGAGGGAGGGAGGGAAAAGAGAAGGAGAGGGGAAAGGTCTCGCAAGCACTCGCGAGTGCTGAAAGTACGGCGAGGGCGACACAGACCAAGCGAGACATATCCATTGCGGCGCGTCATCGGAACGCACCAAGCACAGCCGGGGCCTCGACGTGCGTATCTGATACAGCCGTTCCTCGGCGCTAAAATGGCGATCGAAGTGACAGCTCTCGCTGCCGTCGGCTTCTCCTCCTACACCTCCTACACTTCTTCCTCTTCCTCCTCCTCCTCCTCCTCCTTCTCCTCCTCTTCCTCCTCCTTCTCCTCCTCCTCCTCCTCTTCTTCCTTCTTCTCTGCCACCTCGTCGCCGGCGAGGCTCGGCTCGACGAAACCGATGAGACTTTGCGCGCCGCACGACCGGTAGGCGCGTCCTCTTCTTTTCTCTTCGGATAACAACCGGGACAACTTCTTTATCACTTCTGAGAACGCTTCATTCTCCCTTTCTCTCGATTCGCAATCATACATTACGTTCTCTCCATCTCTCCCATTCACACATATTCTCTCTCTCTCTCTCTCTCTCTCTCTCTCTCTCTCTTCTTTTCTTTCGTTCACTCATTCGCTCACGTTAACTTTCTCGCTCTTTCTGCCTTTTTCGTTCTCCATTCATTTCGCTCTCTCGACATGCGGCGCGAGAGAGACGAGGAAGGCTGTTTACTCCTTTTCTTCGGGGCTGGGCTTTTACCGAGCGCGCAACGGCGACGCACCGCCTCAACGGCGGCAGCACGACGGTAACGAAGAACACGAAGATGGCAACAACAGCGACCGCGACTACGACTACGATGACGATGATGACGACGGCGGCGGCAGCGGTATTCGATGGCGGTTCTCTCTCTCTCTCTCTCTTTCGGAGGAATCTCTCTCTCTCTCTCGCTTTCTCTCTCTTTCTCCTCGGTCCCGGACGACGCCTAACACCACCACCTCCACCACTACCACCACCACCACCACCACGATGCCACCTACTCGATAGCAGTGCTTGCCCGGACTCACGGGACTCGACTGGGCTTCGCCAGGCCGCGATACGCCCCTCACCCCCGCCGCTTCCTCGTCGCACTTGCGCCGACCGGCTATCACTTCTGCCTACCTACCCCCGTCTCGCCCTATTCACAGGTACTAGCCGTCCAGCATGCCTCGATCCACCCCCAGCGCAGTTGTACTAACCGTACGACAAGCCATGAACCCCCGCGGAGCTCCCACGCCCGCGGGACGGCCAATCGCGCGATTTGCCGGTGCCAGGGACGTACCATGCGAAGAAGCCAAAAGAGTTGCATACGATGTGTATCCTCACAGCCAAGGCCAGCGTCACGAGGGGAGAAAGAAAGTTGGTATAAATTACAGAGATCGAGCGATCCGGGAGATAATCCAGGGCGCATATTGTATACGTTTTTGTTTTTCTTCTTGGTACCATTAATCGTCGCCATGCCTTACATTATAAAAAGAATACGAAATTTATAACATTTTATGTATACATGTTGTTTAAAAAGTATTCTTTAAAATTTTATATTTTGTTGATACAAA
>Ga0157364_1003396_pt1 | contig 15423 bp, 14 predicted proteins | sample AttsexASBM2_FD_111476 | JGI IMG/M metagenome (GOLD analysis project Ga0157364, IMG submission 111476) | Fungus gardens microbial communities from leaf cutter ant in Ribeirão Preto, State of São Paulo, Brazil - Atta sexdens ASBM2 | ecosystem: Host-associated > Fungi > Mycelium > Unclassified ...
AAAAATGGTACGTCTCTCCCTTCTCTTTATAAGCCTTTGTTTTTCCGTGAATGAACTTGTAATTCGGTTAATGAATTAGTTCTTGATTAATTCTAGTACCTACGCACGGTGGTTTTTGGTTCTTTACATTATTAGTCATTCCCTGTTAATTTTCATAATTTTTACAAGTATACTAAAATTATTAAGTTCTTATATATAACTTACTTTCATATCTTTAGAAAGTTAGTATTTATGTATTTAAAAAAAAAGAAAAAACATTAAGTGTTCCTAGTTCAAAAGAAAAAAATTTACAAGAGTGAAAGATCCGCGCGCGCGCGTGTGTGTGTGTGTGTGTGTACATAGTATAAAAGCTTCAAAAGTAAAGATACCTTATTGATTAACTCAATCGAAATTAGGAATTCCTATATATTCTTAGAATGTTACTTGAACATTATTTGACATTCATATAACGTTTTAAGAATATTGTATTTTATAGGGTTAAAGTCTTATTATATCAAATCAAAGATATATTCTGAAAAGTTGAGGTTTATACTATTTTGACAGTTATATTTCTTATATCGAAAAAGCTGATTGTATTAATTGAAATTCTGATAGATTCAATTTCTGATATTAAATTATAAAGATTTACTATTAGATATCAAAGAAGCAATGGCAACCCAATCTTTTGAATTAAATAACATTTTGTTATTTTTAACTTCTATGTATATCAACATGTAAATCCATCTATTTTTGTAATTAGTTTCAAAGTCCATATTAACATATAATAAATAATTAATTAAATCTGAGTCAAATTTAATAAATTTTCTTGAATTAAATTGTTTAACTCCACTGTTTAGTTATTTATAAATTAATGATAATACATATTGAATAAGAGCAGTGATAATGAATAGAAATTATTATAAATAACTAAAATTGGATATAATTTGACATTATGAGTTTAACAATCGTGTGCAAATCAGACACTTTTTATCAAGCTTCTTCTAATCAAGATAATCAGAAATTTAATTATGATAAATAATTAGATTTTTAATTAATATAATTTAGGCTGCCATTTGTTTGTGGCCTCTTGTTTTTTTTCTCAGTGTATTGCTATGAATAGCAATATAAAATGCAATATAAAATGTATACCAAATATAAGGCATCAATTCTTGTTATACTTACATATTTGTAAATTAAATCTATAAAAATTAAATTAATACAGAATTGATAGAGAAAAAGAATGTTAGTTCTCAAGATTGTATAATAGTTGCATTGCATGAAATTTCAATGCATGATGGTTTTTAAAGACTTTTTCAACTTCCAGTATATAAGAGACAAGTAAGCAGCGAAAACTGTAAATATGTCGGCTTGATTGCCTGTGCAAGATGAGATTCAATAAGCAGGAGCTATTGACTCTGGCTACACAGCCTTCGCAAAAATTCGAGAAAGAGGGTATCCTGTACGTAAGAGAACGGCAAGAAGGCTTCTTTCGCAGGACGGAAAGTGAGTTCTTGGAACGTCCATAAACGCAATAAATACCTCTTCAAATTATAAGATCAATTATAGCGATGGAATTTATCTTGGCGAATGATTACCGATGCATGATTATTCTTTGTTCACGGCTTGACGATAAATTTCTAAAAATTCTTCGTTTGATATTTGACGTAGAGACCTTTATAGAAGATCTTGCGATTCAGATTCAGATGTCGAACGTGTTAGACTATTATTACATTTGTCCGTTTTTGTGATACAACAAAATTTTTCAAATCTATTGATTGATGTAGGATAGAGAGATTTGAGAATTTTTCTGTCAATTAATACGCTTGAAGAATTTATCAAAAATGGACAAATATAATATTTAGCCTTATAAGTATTTACAAAAAAATGGCTGCATTTGGTTCTAGCTTTGTTTTAGTAATAAAAGAGACATGATTCATTAATGTCGTTCGAAGCCTTTTTATATTTATTGATTGGAATTGTTTGATATTTAAGTTCCCTTAATGATTTATTAAATATATATATATATATATATATATATATATACCCTTAATGATTTATTAAATGTTACATTATGATAGAATATGTTGCACGAAAGAGATTTTATCGGCTCCCATGAATTGTTCTATTTGACTTATTCGATGCCCCATGACATCAGTGGAGAGACTGATAATTTATCCTGTTTCTCTGTTCTTTCATATTACGGCATGGCTTTGCACGAAGCAGACTATTTGTTTTGTCATACGTTGAATGACGTTAGTATTAGAAACTTCGCGAAGATATCAAGAATAGAGCGAATTTATTCGGTTAATTTAAAACTATAAGATGAGGTGGTACAATTCACAAGAAAGTAAAATTTGGAGATTTCCGAGGTTCAAGTTTGATAATTCTAATCTCATCATGTAGAGGGTATTAAAGAGTACCAAAATGAAAAAAGACCACCGAACTTGAAACTAAAAAAAATCTTAAGTCTGTTTTTTATCGATGAACTCTCTGAACTGATGTACTACAATACAATAAATCCAGTGCAATAAGTTCAAATAAAAATAAACATATAGTTTATTTCATTTTAACTTATCACACCGTGTAGTTCAAAGAATTTTTTAATAAAAAATAAACCTTTAATTTTGTTTAGAATTATATATTTGAAATTATATCATATTTGAAATTACCTTATCCTACATTATCTAAAATTCTATTCTAAATTAAATACATAAGATATTTGAGTAAAAAGTAAGTACTAAATGATGTTTTAATATTACGAGCCAGAAATGTTCTAATAACAGAATGAGAATTCGTAAAAAAATAAAATCAAATGAATTATTTAAAAATAATATCTATTCCTTTTTTCCACGAATTAGCGACGATAAAAATAATCATTCATTAAGAGATATTAATAAACTGATAATAAAAAGATTCGCAGAGACCTATATTTCATGCTCACGCGATTTGTTATAAATCGATACGACCTGATATAATCGCAACCCACATAATTGCAACAATTAAATTAACTCACTCGCTGCTCTTTCTCCATGTCCTTTTACTTTATTAAAATGTCGTAGTGACAGCTATTAGCAATCTCGTGCAATTTTCAGGTACAGGTAAAAAATCCGAGAACAAAAATCAAAAAGGAAGGTCGCATAAAAGTCTACGAGATCTCAATTGCGTTACTGCCGGCTTGAGCAAAGGTACATTTACCCGAGTGCATTTTGCTGTAATATGATACATACTTATTGGAATCCATCTCACGCTCCTACTTCACAATTTTTAACGCGATTAACACGCTCTTTGACGGCCCGACTAATCTTGATTAACGTGTGTGGACGTATTTCTTTCGACACTTAAAAAACACTTGCAAGAGTTCGACGCACGCTTCAGTGAGATCAATCTCGCAATTTATTTATGGCATATTGAAACAAAGATTGGATAAGGAAAATTAGATAATCTAACGAATAAATAAAATATCTAAATTTCCAGCTCGGAAATTTAACATCTCTATTCTTTCATATTTAATATGTTGTATCTAATTTTTACACTAAAATTATTAATTTGACTTTTTTGCTTAATATGTAATGTTTGCATGCAGTAAATTTATTACTGAGCGCTTGATTCTCGATTTATCGGAATAAAAAGGAAAATTCTCAATATTAACAAACTCTCACAACTATAATATTTTGTAATTTATCTTACTTTTGGTTTGCATTATTTAAATTGTTATCAGCAATTAATATCTCAATATTATGTAAATTGGGGGATTATTTTTTGTTAAAAAAATTAATTAAGTGCGAAAGCTTGATAAATTACAAAAATCACTTTCGATAATAAATCGAGAATTGCATGTGAAATGAAATGCTTCGCATGTTGTATGCATTTTTCGATAGAAACTCTGAAAAAATAAGGAAAAATAACATAGAAGTTTTGATTTAATCCGCCGTTCACGAGACACGCAGCGCTTTAAATTTAAAGAAAATAAGTAGAAAATATTTTTTAAATATATGTATACATTTTACATTTATATCTTTACAGCATGTAAGAATCTTGTTTTTGGTACTTGTATTTGTAAATATCTGTAATTCAAGAGCGCATCAATCGCATTGATCTTAATGAAAAGGATAAAAATAGGAAAGATCAAGGATACAGTGACATAATATGATAGAATGATAAGGGTAAACGGTTTCATGAGAAATCGTGTATTTTTGAAAAGACATAATATTCTATGTAAACTATAAGAAAGAAAAATAATCTTGTCACGATTATCTGAGAATATAATCAAATATTCCCTTCCAATTTTTATAAGCTTTCAATATATAAGACAAAAATAAGAGATACATATTTTTTTTATAAGTGCTTTCTTATTTTATTCTTTATTTTTTATGTGTGCATGTGTTAAGAGGAACAAAATAAACAATTTTTAAAATTTTTTATAAATAAAATATTTTTTAAATCATTATTATAATTTTTTTATTACTATTTTTTATTACTAATTTTTAAATCATTACTATATATATACTATATATATATAAAATACTCTTCAAATCACTTAACTTTTATTTAAAATATTTTTTTGTATCTTTGACCATTTAAATTTTCACTCAGAAAAAAACCAATTCTTTTTAAGAGAGAATTTCATTCTTTTAACATGCAAGAAAGTACTTATAAAAAATATGTGGCTCATATTTTTATTTATATTTTAATATATCCACAGCTTATTAAAATCGGAGGAGGACACATGGGTGTGTTCTTTATTAACATTAATCAGTATTCTCAAGCACATAAACTGAAGTCCAATTGCTAATAAATCTTTAACAGATCTTTAGTTGAAGAGCCTCATTTGCATATTATTATTAATGACTATTTCGATGCGACTGATAAGCTCTTTCGAAAAACATGATCATTAATCGCTAAAATGTCCGTAATGAACTAAACGGATGCGAAAGATATTGTCCTCCTTTTCCTCTGTCTCTTTTTCTGCCGCTTATTATCGCTCACAGAAATCCCCTCTCTAATGAAAATATCCCAACATATGAACGATCGCGCTTAAGCCGCTGCTGCTTTGCTTCTCTTGTGCAGTAAGTCTCGAACGATGGTGCAGACTGCGAGGCAACCTTCTATTCTATTTCAAATCGCGGGAACAGTGGTCGGAGCCGCTAGGAGTGATCATACTGGAACAGTGTACGGTTCGTGTGGATCCGTCCAGCAACCAGGTTCCTTACGGATTCAGCATAGGCAAGTATCATCATTTGTAGCTTCTTGTATTTTTCTCTCCTTTCCTCTCTTTCTTCCTTGATGCATCACTGTAATGATGCATTGATGACATACTCATCGTCATCTGCATGCATGCATGCCTGTTTCGCTTTCACGTAGCATGCAAGGCGACGTTAAAAAGCACAGAAAGGGAAAAATGTTGCAGTTTTCGACGGAGGCTTGTTTCAACAGTTAGGCGCCAACACGGCCGAGGAACGGGACAGTTGGTTGCAGGCGCTGCAGCTGGCCAGCTACGAGTGTATGCGGAGCCAGTTGTTGTCATTGCGACAGCGCATCGAGGCTTTTAGCGGGCACAAACACGACACCGATATACAGATGTTGCGGCTGCAGCGCGGGACCTTCACAGGTGTGAACGCTTTAATTGTCTCAAAATTTAAAGTTTTCTCTTATCTGAAGAATGCACAATTTTTTTCACTTCTTTAGCATATTGATTATTGTAAGTTCTTTAATTTTAGATTAATAGCTAAGAAAATTTGACAAAAATTAAATTTAAAATTTATTGACAAATTTAATGTTAAATTCGTGGAGTTAATTGATGCAGGATTTGGAACATATTTTTGTTGAATTTTTATTAATAAAATATCATTGCAATGTTTTTCACAGAATACAACTTTGGTATTTATTTAGAGCTAGTAAAGTATTTCATTACAGCTACAAGTATACGTAATAATAAAATTGTATTCTATATGGATCGCTATTCACTCTTAATGCATGAAGCATAAGTAAAATTTGACATACATCATTCTCGTGAATGGATTTGTACTGATTTTTTTTTTTTTTCCCAGATCCGGCGGAAGTACCAATGTGCGAGATATCACTAGCTTGCGACAATCTGTTGTGTGATGGACACGGCCGACCACCTACTCCCGTTTTAGAGATAGATGTACAGTCTAAATCTTCCAAAACTTGGATTAAGTATGCACGAACGGAAGTTGTAGAGGTAACTACGAAAAATTCTCGAAAATTGTTTTCCCTCCAAGTTGTAATTCTGTAAGAGGTTCTTCGTGATCTGTTTCAGCGAAGTAGTAATCCGAATTTCTTAACTACGGTAAGCTTCCGAGCTAGCGATGGATTAACCACTGAAACGAAAATTAGGATAACCGCATATGATGTCAGAGAAAGAGTTAGCCAAACTGCAACTCCAATAGGAAGTGCGGTAGTGACATTCAGTACAGTGCAAGACACTCCTAGGTAATTCTAATTTATGAATATCGATTTAAACTCGAAAATCCTGCATTAGAATATAAAATTAAAAAATTTTTAATTTAATTACATGTAATTAAAATTAAAATTTTATATATTTAAGAAAATGTATTATAACTTTCTTTGATTAACTGCATACATCAAAATTATTTAATTAATTATATTGTTTCAACTGTTTGAATTTTTTTTAGATTAAGGATACCATTAAAATCAGCCAAAACAACGACAGTTGGATTTTTAACAATTAATGTGTGGAATCTGGAAGCCGAGGATAAAGGGAATAGCACAGAGAGTACACCATCGCGAAATGCAGTATACAATAGTAACAACCAACAAGTAATAAGTTAATTTGATCAGTATTTCTAGACAGAATTATCATTATTTTGTTTATACAACCATTTAATTCTTATCGATATGTAACATTTTTTAGCTGCCTTCGCATAGACGCTCACAATCGTTACCTCCAAGATTAGGGACAAAAATTAAGTTCCCACATCAAGGCCAATTAAAACTTCTCTTTGCGAATCCATTTGTGCAGACTTACAGGTAAGTTTCTACACTAACAAATCGACGTTATTATAGATGCATTTTATAGCCCTTATCTGATCTGGTTATCATAGATTCCACTCCGGATTAGGAGGTGATATATGCGTACATGAGATTATGGCAGAGAGTAAACTCTGTTTCCAATTTCCACAACATTTATTGTGAGCATATTTCATCTGATATTATGTTATAAATGATAAAAATCGTGAAAACCATAGTGAAATAACGTCGCGGTTAATTGCAGAGCTATTTGGATACAGGAAGAAAAGGAATTATTACAAGAAGTAGCTGGAATGGGAGAATTGAGAGAGCCATGGCATACAAAACAAATCGAATTGCTCGATCGTCATCTTCACTTGTTACATTTGTATTCCCAAGCCAAAGAAAACTTAGCCGCCTACAAAGGTGAATTCATATTTATTTCGTAACAAATAGTTCAATATATTCGTGAAAGAAAAAATGAATTATTTCGTCTCTAAAAATTTAATGTTCTAATATTTGGTGATTTGAATTTCAGGGAGTTATTTCAAGCAGTCGTCGCGTAAGAACGACCGTACTCTCGAATTTGCGCCTTTGAATTTACATCTTCAACGAATGTGGGTCCACAACGATACATTGAACAAGTGCGGATTTTATGATTTTATTAGCGTAGGAGCATTTACAGCCCATTCTCATAAAAGCAAAAACGGCGGACTCATAAGGTATCCTTCCTTATCCAAATGATTATCAAAGTATATAAAATACAATTACAGTTTTTGATAATATTGTTTTTTGTCTGCAGATTGGTGCAGGCACTAAAAGAGTCGCCTATGCGAAGTAATCAGCTGTATCAGGGAACATCCAAAATTACGATGGCGCATGACGCGATCCAAGCGATCAAACAATTACGCCGGGATGTTGTAGAAGCAATGAGATCCTTGATGAAACTTGCCAAGGAGAAGCAGACGAGTGGCATGCTGCCGATATGCGAGGATATGATCACAAAAACTAGGATCTTACTTAGTCTCTGGGATCCCGGCTTAGTAGAGGAGGCTTTAACGTTTTTGGAAGAGTACAAAGTCGCGAAAGTCCAGGAGAACTCGACCTCATCTTCGGACGACACTTTGACGCTGGACTTTAAAATTAATCAATCCTTGTCACCCTTTAAACGAATCACGCAACAACTTAATTTCGACTTAAAGAGCCCCGATTTCGACGATTTCGTTACGCCCGACACTCCTGAATGCGTGCAAGATATCTGGTCGAAGAACGGCATCAGAAATGGCGAGTACACTTCCATAACGTATTCGAGAAATGAGGCGCCGAACAATAACACTGGCGAGAGCGACGTTGCAGAAGAGAATTTTGTAATATTTCCGGATGTGGAGGATTATCCTAAACAGGCAGAAGCGGAAACCGAGAGTATTCAGCGAAATCACGACAATGAAAGAAAGGAAGGCTACGACGATGAGAAAGAGGATTTGAAGAACGATACCGATCCGTGCAAGCGTTTCTTAGACACTCAAAAAATGTGCAATTCGCCATCCGCAAATTATTACAAACCTACAGACGAGCCGGAGCCGTGGGATCTCACTCAATTGAATATTGAGGCGAGCGTCATGTGCCTCGTGTCTAAGGTAAAGTTTCTCTGTGGGAGATGCAGCAGTCCAGCCGTACGATTGCGTAACAAAGGTAGCTTGGGCAGATCGCAAAGTTTAAAAGGCTGCTTGCCGAGCAATCGGCATAATGTTGAAGTCGTTACCATTCAGCCAAAGAATGGTATCAAGTGCGAGGAGTCGAACAAATTGCTTGAAGAATCAAACGAGCTGCAACAGTCCAGCCCAGGATTGGAGAAATCAGCGCTCTCCAAGGCAAAGGAAGGTAAGGAAGTCTTCTTATGTAATGTTCTTTATGTAAAACGTAGTAAAACGTAGTAAAGATATGCAACATAATACATTATTAGGGATAACCGATACTTATCGTAACTCGTCTTCCAATGAAGTGTGCCAAGCAGTCGATTCGATGACACGTGTGATCAAAAGTAATTCGGGACAGAGAAACAAGTTTACTGAAGGCCTAGACTTCGCATCGATTGTCGATTGGACGAGCGAGCTCAGACCGAGCATGAAGAAACTGCGGCAAGCTATGGATGGTCTGCTAAAAACTGCCAGACTGACACATTCTGTATTTCGCGTACAGGAGGATTCAAAAACGGCGCAACGCGCTTGCAACGTTCGGTATAGACGAGATGTTTGCTTCAGTCAAGCGGTGAGTTTATCGTTGTATTATTCAATTTGGAAAGATATGTAAGAACATTTGAGAATAACCCCATAAAATTTCAGCTAACTGCCTTAGTAACCGGCATAATGGCGAAATTATGGTGTCAACGGCCTGATCCGATGTTTCTGCTAATACTTACAACTCTGGGACCATTGGTCTCCTTTGAAGGCCTTCTTAGCTATTACGGAGACGAGATAGACATGTGGGGTGACATGGCTGTAGCGGTCGAAGACACGCATACTGTCACGTTCACTCTGTCCAGATGTGGTATTCAACCGAGGTGGGCAGAAGTTTTATCGCATTTCTTAATTGACTCTTAAACACCTTTTCAGTATGGCATACTCAGCTTTTTTCCGATGCTTTTCCATTGCTTAATTAAGCAAACGTTTCCCTCTATTTCGATTAGATAGTTAAGTATAAAATGCATCATAGTAAAATCGACTCGTTAATGTAGAAACTTTTCTGTAAGTCTATACAAAAGTTTTGACAAATATCTTTTTTTTTCGTTTTGCTGAATACTCTCGTCAGTTCCAGTTTCTGTCTAGGATAGTTTTCACTCCGGAAATAATACGAAATTCTCTTCCGCAATGTCGTCCTTGCTGATGTTACTGTGGGGTCTTTATCCAATATGCTTTGAAAGCGTGCTTATTATTTCTGATGTTGTTCTTCGATTAGATGTTCTTCGATTAGATTCGATTAGATCCTGAATATTTGGAAGAGTTGGACTTAACGAAATCGGAGTCTTTAAATCGAAATTTAATAACTGCGTATTAATTTTATGTAAATTATAAATAATTAAATTGGGTTAGGTATGCCATACACCAATTGTTGTTTCCATAGTGAAGTATTTAAGAATTAAAAAAAAATGTTCATTTAAACGCAAATGTTATTCTTACAGAGTTGAAGGAAAGTCTAACGCATTCCAGCTTCCTGTGCCGCGCGTAGTAGGCTCGCGAAGTGCGCTAACGGTGATCCTCCCAGTTCCAGACGCGATTTACTCTCTCTTGCCATTAGTGCCCTCCTCAAGACAAACGTTGTCGTTCAACGTAACTCCTGTATTTTTCAATGTCGGTATCAACGAAATGGCTTCCTTAGCCGAGAGCCTTGGCACCACAAAACCACAGGAGAAAAGCAATATGGACAACTTTGATAGATTGAACGAATATTATTTAAGATTTAAGAAACTGAATTTACCAACCGAACCTACATCTACGCGTTGTAAGTATAGAACTAACTAAGCTTATTGTAAAGATAATAATCTAAGAAATATTGTTTAAAATATTTAAAACTTATAAGATATTTTCTTTGGATTTTCTTTCGCCTTTTAGATTTTTGTATTGTTTACATATTTTTTGTTAATAGATTCTAAAATTGATATATTTTTTTATTTCAGTTGCCGCTAGGTCAATTCTGGGCCACACATTGTCGGATATGATGGTGAATTTAAAAACGTGTGTGCAAGAAAGAGTCAATAAAAATGTAGAAATCTTGCAATTGTCCTCGCAAATATGTCGAAGAATGCGTGGTTTGAGATTCACCAGCTGCAAAAGCGCGAAAGATCGGACTAGTATGTCCATCACTCTTGAACAAGTCAATATATTGTCATCGGAGTATCATCTGGCTGAACACGAGTACATGAGGGCTCTCGATTGTATGCGAAGGTAAGTGTAAAAAAAAGAGGAAAAAATATTTGAACGGAATTAATCATTATATGTAATTAAATTTAAAAAAATTTTTTTACTCTCGCGTAATATACGAAATAATTTTAAATATTTTTTTATATTATTGGCAATTGGGATTATCTCCTAAAATTTGAATTACCTGATGAATGCATTGCTTCTTTCTGTTTTAGCGAGGGCTGTCGCCGGGAGAACACGTGGAAGAATATCGGTGTGCGCAAGTATGCGTTCAACAGCTTGCAGATTCTAACGCTGCCTAGACTCTACCGACCGCCGACCGGCACGTACGGATCTGCCCAGACTTAAGGAGGAATCCAATTAGCGTTATGTACGCACATTGCACAAAATTAAGTTTGACTTTCTGGCTGTGTAATCGGATTAACTTCCGTAGTATGTGCTAAGTATATAGTACTTGTTACAGAGTAGCAGATTCTGAAGATGCGTTTAAGTGACGTAATTCTTTAGAGAATTTATTGGGGACACGCGATTGACACGTGTTAGGCATATGAAATGCCCCAACCAGGGACGTAGCAATGATAACAAAAAGAAAAAGCTTCTGCGTTCGCTTTTTATTTTTAGTTTTTTCGTTAAGATTGCTTTTTGTTTACGCGTGAGATTCAACTAATTGTTGTGTATAGAAATTTATATATTTTGTTTTCGGTCATAAGAGCTATAGCTACGCCCCCTCCCATCCCTAAGGCATAATTTAAGTGCATTATTGCCTAAATTTGCAATGTAGAACCGATGTGAATTAAGTAAGTTTGGTTCTATAAAATATAAGCGGTAAATTATTTACGTAATGTGTATTGTAATGGGGCTGGCCGGAAATGCAGGGTGAATAGGATTAAAATGAAAATTTTCTTGCCGTTTCCATTCTTGTATTTTTTGAAAATTCTTTCAATTTCTATTGTTTTCTCTTATCTGTTTCTATTGTACAGGTTTTTAATTTTGGTTTCCAATTCACCCTTCACCTCCATCCCGCGATTGTTGGCGAGTTTTTGCAATATCATAAACACCTTGAATGCTATAAACGCTAAATTCGCGTCTTTGGTATAAATATCCAGACAGCCAAGTCTACCTGAATAGATTTTGCTACTAACAAAAAATATCTATTGATAAATTTTATCAACAGATCTATTTTGTAGATCTATTTTGTAACTTTTTAACAATTTTACTAGCTAGAGATGTTGTTACGCAAGTATTTTACATGGTGAAAAAGCTACGCAACGATAGTATAACGAACTGTTATTAAAAGTTACAGAATAGAGCTACTGGAATGTTACAAATTTAATGCAGAATCTATACATGCTGCTGATAGAATGTCACAAAGAATATAACAGAATTTGTTTATATTATTTGACAGCAGATTCGTGACAAGAACCAAGCAGATTTATTTATAGTTTGACGCAGAATGATAACAGAAATCGAGCAGAATCTGTGTTCAATGTAAATTTCTTGTTAAATGAATTGTGTGGATTTTTTAGGAGGATTAATATCTACAAGACGTTACGCTGTTTAATCTGTCAAAGATAAAAGTTACAACAGTGATAAAAATAAGCCGAATATATGAAAATATTTTACAAATTCCATTTAATATTTACATAACTTTGATAGCAGATTGATAGTAGGAACAGATATTTGATAGCAAAAATCGAGAATCTGCGTTCAACAGACTTTGCTCAATTTCTGCCATTAATTTACTCATGTTGTCGATAAGCCCTTCCAGCAAAATACTTAATGCGAACATAAGAGTAATCTATTAAATAATATAAATAGTAAATCTATTAAATTTTTTAAATGGAATTGGTTCCAGTCTGCTAACATTCCGCGGATAGTTTGCTTACTGGGTATATTTCGCAAAGTTTGCAAATAAATCATAAGTTATCAATCACATCCATTGCAGCATTGTACGTGATTTTTAGCGTTTATCATATTCAAAACACGGTATTGCAAATTACCGGTATTGCAAATACCTCTCTGTTATATCTAATTCTATTCGAATCTATCGTATTCGTTGAATCGATTATTCGCCTTTACAGGAATAATTAGCTCAGTGCCATTTTCTGCCATATTATTACTCATGGAATATTCGGTAATATTAGCATCGTTAGCATCTTCGACTTCGAACAAATATCGTGAGATCATATAAATATTATTCGGGAATGAATGACGTTGTATTTAACGAGAGAACGTTATTTTCACATGCGTTTGTGCGCGCGTGAGAATTTCCGTATTATATCCAACATTTTGTCATACAAATGAATCCAAACACATAAACACGTAGCCGTATTTCCAGCCCAAATGAATATCCACTAACGCGTTACCATATCCGTAAACATAGATGGTAGATTCCAATAGGTTGGACAATTGTTTTCAATAAATTATTAATTTTACCTGATATGTCGAATTGGCCGTTTGTCTTTCTCATTTTTTTTCCGATTAGGCGTCACAACAGAAATCCATATCCTCTTAAAACGTAACACGTTCGTATAATACATTTCTGTGATTTGTACAAACGATCCTGCAAACCGCAAGCAAATCAGAAATCCATCCAATCTTTTTAGATAGATTTCAATTTTGCAAAATCCTTATTAGAGAAAAATTTACTAAAATATTAAATGAAAGTAAAGTTTAAAAAGTTTTATAGAAAGTTATCTATGTTTTTAAACTCAAATTAAATTTTATCGAGAGAAGAAAACTTTCAGCCGAAAATCTCACTCCGTTCGCCACTCGTGCTTATTATCCAGTACCCTGTATTCGCACATTTATCATATCACGATCTCATATACGACGTATCTATTACGATCTTATGCTCATCTTGGAATATGAGTGGGTAGGGACCGCATAACAGGCATGTGGGGATACGGATGGCGGCGCGCGAGACAATATATACCTGACGAAGGCCTGGTGTTGCCGAACACCTGCTCCACACCGGGTCCGAGCGGACCTTTGTCCAAGGGCTGATATAAAACTCGTACACCGTTTCGGTCGCGCCAGTAGGCTTTCGAGAAGCGATCAAACACATTGCGCCAATCCTCGCATTGCACGTGACTTCGTGACTTGATTGAACGATCTCGCTATCGAGATAAATCGGATAAATCGTATAAAAATCACATTGAATCACGATAAATCCGTTCGTTCACCAGTTGTGTCAAAGGTGTTCGTAAAAAATTCTTACCGAGGAAATTCAAAATTAATCCCGGCAAGAATTTTCAAGAATTTGAAGATGCGAGAATTTAGAAGAGATTAAATAAAAAAGATCTGTTAAATGTCGAGTAACATCCGAGGATCTGTGTATGTGTAAATGATAATTTCCCTGAGGGGAAATATATATGAATTGAGAAGCATAGAAATCCGAAGATCTTGACTGAAAATATTCAAGAGATCGTGGAGATGGCGAATCTGTTGTTGCTGTTATCAACGATTATAGCTGCGAATACGTTGATCGCTGGCACGCGCGCGGATGAGGATCTCAATAGTACGATCAAACTACTGCAGGAGCAAGTGAGCGCATTATTGGATCATCGACAGGAGGATTACAATGCTTTGGAGGAAAGTTTGAAACAAGCGATGGAGAAAAATACTGAACTCATCGTCCTAAGGAACGAAGTGAAACAATTGAGGTAAGACACAATTTGCTTCGTCTCTTTTTGTATGCAGTGTATTGTAAGTGTATCTAAGATTTCTCGCACAAGCATAATTATGCACTTGACGAATTTTAGTAAATGTATATATTGTAATACAATACACATATATTAGAACTCGTCAAGTGCATAATTATGCCTGTGCGAGAAGCCTTAGAAGTTAATTGAAGTCTAAGGTTTCTATCAGATCAATTTTTTACAAAGGCAACAGAGTACAGTTATTTCTATATAAAAATAAGTAAAATTTAATAGTAAGAGCTATCTGAATTTAGATAAACAATGATGTTTTGATATAATAATGATATGATTTATATGTATAAAGTTATCTTGGTAATAAGAAATAAAGATATAGATTTACTCTCAGTTTCACTCTTGTTTTAAAAATGCGACGGTCTTAGCTATTCCTCTGTTATTTTTACGATACACATAAAAAAATATGGCCATTTTAAAATGAATGGACATCACAAAAACGTTATAATCGTATCCCCTCGCACATAGGAAGGAAGTGAATGCTCTTCGCGGCGGAAGTGGCAACGAGGCGAAGAACGAGCGATTGAGGGTGCGATGGCTAGGCAGTGCCGTGACGGAACTACAGAGCGAAGTCGCGGAGGTGCTCAGGACCCGGAACGCTAGCGAGGAGCTTGCCGAACGCTCGAGGATGAGGAGTGAGCTGACCCTACTGAAGGGTGACGTCGCCGAGGTAGGCAGGAGTATACGCGATCTCGGTGGAAGGATCACCAAGATCGAGGCCACCCTTGGTACCATCAGGCTCGACATCGCCGCGACCAAGGAACGCGCCAGCCTCCTGTCCCGCTCTTGCGCGGATGTCAGTAGTCAGGTAAATTGTTCTC
>Ga0157364_1003397_pt1 | contig 15421 bp, 6 predicted proteins | sample AttsexASBM2_FD_111476 | JGI IMG/M metagenome (GOLD analysis project Ga0157364, IMG submission 111476) | Fungus gardens microbial communities from leaf cutter ant in Ribeirão Preto, State of São Paulo, Brazil - Atta sexdens ASBM2 | ecosystem: Host-associated > Fungi > Mycelium > Unclassified ...
TGTAGAATCAGCATTAAGGGAATTCTAAAGACGATTAATAAGTACCATGGTACCCAAATATCACCCCGAGACACGTGAATAATATCCAGATACTCCGGTACCCGGATCATATATTTTCCATTGGTATTTTCCATATGTTTTCTATTTGTATGGTGAAATTCCGCGCTTTATAAATATAATTCTATAATATACAAATGAATAAGTAGAGACGATTTTGGCTGGATCTTGATGCCTAATAACATTTTATACATGTATTTTTTTTTTCTAGAAACCGAAAATAATCACGCCAAAGAAAAATTAAAGGATACATTGAAATAAAATGGACAATCCTTATTTGTATAGTTATAAAATCACTGTCAGTTAATTCAATAATTTATTTATGAAATTAATTCCAAATGCGAATAATATTGCACCACAAAACGTTAATTAGATAATACAATATTTTTCATTAATAACATTTGTTTCGATATCGTTTCCTCCACTCTAAGCGTCGCGTATTGCTAAACATATTTGATATTTCTCAAATATATAGATTTAAACTTGTGAAGTTTGCAAGGTGTATAATCCGCGAACTTGACATTTGACACTTGATATGACATTGCGCATATTTCGAGTTACCGTTTTTTATTAGCAATATTGAGAAAAAATAAACAAAATTTTCGAAAAAAGAAAGTAAGAGAAATAATTATGCTTGATAGCGTTTCATGACGACGTTATCATGCTATATTAACAGAATCTAAAAGTGTATTTCAAATAGAAAAAATGTTCATAAGATATTTTCTATCTCTGTGATATGTTTAACAATGAGATCATTAGTATTATAAGTTTGCGTGACACAGAACTGGCCAGAGGCAGGTATCTCCATTTTGTTCTCGTAACTGTATTATATGTTCGAGCACTAACAGTAAGATATTTTGTTGACGTCTGCTCTTTGTATCTTTGGAAAAAAAAATGTCCAACAAGCGGTATTATGTACCGTTCTTGTACTAACCATATAAATCCATCACATTTTGCTCGAGCTTCTAGCTTTATGTATAGCTTAGAATGAGACTTTTTTACAAACACATGTGTTTCTCTTAAGTTTGTCTTAACTTGACCCACGCATAATTGACACGCGTGTGGAGTATGCAAATGCAAAATGTAATTTAAAAAAAGACAAAAAAATTCAGATCATTCCTTTTTGTGAAACGCTCGAGATTTTATTTATCAAGCACCGATTCTTATACAATTATATCACACTGAAAAAAAAGCTTGGCTATTACAACAAATTAGATGATAAGATATTGCATAGCATTTTTAATTGGCTGCAACAACCAATTTTTGGTTGCAGCAGTCAATTTTTGATTGTGTTAACCTATTAGTATAGGATTAGTATAAGCTAATGCAATCAAAAATGACTGCTGCAATCAATTAAAAATGTTATGCCATATTCAGCCAATATTTTCTTTCAGTATAAAACTCACTAGCGTTATGTATATTTTCTTTAAATTTTGATGAATTTTGCTATGATTTTTTGTTTTGTTAATAAAGCGAAATCGCAATCATATATGATATAATCCCAAGTGAGTATATAAATATAACTACGCGGGTATATATATATATATATATAATTATCACTACAAAATAAGAAAAGAAGAGAGAAACTTAAGAGAAAGAGAGAAAGAGAGAGAGAGAGAGAGAGAGAGAGAGAGAGAGAGAGAGAGAGAGTGAAAGACACGCGTGAGCAGCGACTCGTAATATTGATACCTGCCTACGGCTTTTCTGTTACTAGGGAGGCGTACGGTATTTGAGAGGGTGGGTCAGCCGGTAACTAAAGTCGTCAACCCTCACACCGGCACCGTGATTACCGTGTCGGCCGACGAGGATGGGGACGCTATTAGCTCCATACAGGAGTACGAGTCCGCCGCGGAGGAGATGCACGCACCTAGAAGCGTGTGCGCCGAGGAGGGTCCGGCCTCGCTCGGTGCGGTTGATCTCCCAGATGAGTCGGACAGCCGGGCGCTGAATCGTAAGCTCACAGAGATCTGCGCGGAGATGCGCTCGGCAAGTGAGCCGGCGATCAACAGCGTGCCTGATGAGAACATATGCGAGCTGCAGGATCGTCGTGCTCTATGCGCGGAGATGGCGGCCACGACGACAACAACGACGTCAATCGACTACGAAAAGGAGGAAGCGTTCTGCGAGGTGCCGACGAGTCTCAGCCTGTGTGCCCAACCAGGTGAGATTCCGAGCAGCCCTATGACACAGGCGAAAGAGACCGCGTTATGGTGCAGCAAAGGAAGATCTATCGACAGTCGTACTGAGGACTATCGCAGCGAGGCTCACGAGAGGAATCTCGCCAAGGCTAAGTACGTCGTCAGCTACGACGATGACAGCGTTACGCTGATGGAGAACAAGACGATGCGAAGCGATAGGAGTATCGAGATATGGCAGTCGAACTTAGATGAGAGAGTCAAGAGACCTGTCGCGAGAAGAGCTATCGTTGATTCCGAAAGAATCTCAAGTTCCGGTACTATACAGAAACGCCCAATTGAACAGCGGATGACGCGTGCGGAAAAATATGTTGTTAAAAAGGATGATGATAGTGTCATCAAAAACGCGCGTCGCATGGATTCGATGATGAATTTTGGCATGAGGAAAGAGGAAAATGACGCTGATAAAAAGAAAATGGAGAGCGCAAGAAATACTAAGGTAGCGAGAAACAAATATGAGATGATACGCAAGAATAACGAATGGAAGAGTCAAGATTCTCCACAGGAATTCACCGATAAGGATCGAGTTATGCTTAAAAATAGAGAAATTAAATGCACGAGAGAGCTATCTTCTATTGACTTGTCCGAGCCAATGGAATCAATTGATGACGTAATTGTGAAGAGAGAAAATCCTGTAAAACCCATGTTGGATGTGGAAAATGTGAGATTGCTATCTGATCATGACAATGAGTATGATAACGATAATGAATTGTCATCGTTGGATCCACCGCCGCCGGATGATTTCAGTTCCATTGAGTATCATATGGTAGAGCCATGCAATCTTGGCAAAGATGCTGCTTTGACATCCACTCAATCCGACGATGACATTGAGCACATCCACGAGTCTGAGGTGATGCAGATGCGGATGAAGGCTGACGCGGACAACGGCAAGTGCAAAGATGCAGATATAACTATCAACACAATCGCGCAATTTTCTTCTCCTGTGATGCGACGGAAAAGTAGCAAGAGCACGATTTCAGACGATGATCTGGAGTACATACACAATGTCGATCTTGGTTTTGAATCCACGAATTCAGGCGATGCCGGTACGACGACAGCTTTGACAAAGGCGAGCAATAACAATTCGCGTAGACGGCATAGTAGGCACACATTGTCCTCTGATGATGATCTGGAACACGTTCAACTTTCGGAAGTCCATGAGTTGGAACTTGACGCGAGATTATCGCAGAGAGAACCTCTGCAGGCGACCCAGGAAATGACACCAATGGAACAGCAAGGAACAAAGTCTAAGTCTGGTAAGAAACGAAAGGATATCATGGTGATTGAGAAAAACAAGGCAGAAGTCCCAGAGATCACTGTAATATACAATCCACTGGAAGAGGTCTGGTCGAGGTCGGAGGAGAGCGATAAACGCAGTTCCACTGATTATTTTAAAGATAAGCCGGAAGGTTCATATCCAAGTCCCACGAGAAGGCTCAAAAATCGTGGCTCAAAGATAACGAATTTCTCATCCTCGCTGCTACCTGCCAAGCGCGCTTCTCAGATCACCGACAGCGACATCGTTGAGATTATCGACATCGACGCTATGCAAAAAGCTTCCGATACGACGCCGGAGTGCAAGATTTTGCCTGTCATTGCCGGGGCGCGCACTCGGAAATCTCGCAAGAGCAAGAGATCGCAGTCAGATGGTCAGTCACAAGAGAACAGCTCAACGGAGCTCTCTTTCTCTGTCCTTTTGCCTTCATTCTGTTCCTCTAATGTGAAAATGACGGAACTACAGGAGGCTGTGCAAGAAGCCGTGCGGGAAGAGCCGTTTGTGGAGCTCTGCTCTAAGGATCAGGACTCAAAAGCTCTACCTTTGGCAGAGATATCCTGGAGCTCTATCGTCAAGAAAAGCATCTCTCCTTCCTCGGATTCGCAGGAAATCCGCAAAGAAACGGATCTCGAGCCGTTGATAGAGGTGGAGGAGAAACTAGAGGCCGACGAACACGCGAGAAAACTGGAAGAAGCGAAATTCTGTGGCAGAGACAGTCCTACGTTTCTCGAACCTATGGATCGCGTGATGTGTGGACATCAGAGTACGCGACAACGAGCATATAAAGAGGAAGAAGAGGAGGAGAAGGAGTTTCTTTTCGATCAGGATGACATCGATCTGATGGCGACGATAACGGTCAAGGAGAGTATCCTTGTAGACTTTCACGCACCGATAGACGAAGAACCTCGCGTGGACAAGGACATCGCGCACATAGCGCGAACCAAGATCTGTCGGGACAAGGAGGATAACAAAGCAACGGAAGGCAGTCCTCTTTTCGCTTCGGAAGTACGATCCGTCGTCAACGAGACGCGTCGAGGTAACGTGGCAACCGAGAGGAGAGAATTGCAAAGAGAATCTTCTTTGCAGCTTCAACCGATGCAGCGACCGCAGGTAGGGATCGGTGACAACGACAGCACTACTGGGATGTCCGAACGGTACGATACAGCTTTCTCGAAGATATCCCTGGAATCCGATCATGGGTACGCTGAAAAGCGGAATGAAGCGGATCGCGAAGCGCCTAGCGAGCACTCGATTGCCGCCAAAAAGGCGAGCTACAGATCTAAGAGGAAAAAACGTAGATGAGTAGAGGATTGCTGCATGGACGTGCCTAGGGCCAGCCTTGCTCTTTACATACTCCTAATGCAAGTGACAGGAGTAGATTAGCGTTCATAACGGAATAAGATCACATCGAAGTTCGAGCGTTCCATGCGCCTTGAAGAGCTATTTCGCATCGGGTAACGCCGAACGTGTATCTCGTTATAATGCTAATAAAGTTCATCTTTACTCCGTGTAATACGCTATCGATTTCCAAGAATTCGTTCCTGACATGAAAATTAATATTTGAGACTATTGCAACGATTCAACGGAAGACTTGTAAGTGAAATCGAAAGCGTGTCGCGCCATATATATATATATATATATATATATATATATATATATATATGAATATATTTCAAAATCGCGTTTCGTGTGGCCCTATTCTCGTTTCGTCTTATCAATTAGTAATTGATATCAAAAGTATACGCGCGAACGGGCGTTATTGTGTTCGGGCGATATAGCGGGCAAGGTTGTGTTCTAGCCGATATTAGGACATTATTAGACGTTTTGACGCTAGTTCTAATTGAAGCGTAATAGAACTAACGAAAGAACTCCCAGAACAGGATCGCGTTTCGCCATCTGAGATACAACCATGTAGCAATTTCAATTCGACTGCCTTAGATCGTAAAGCGGTGATGGAGCTTGGATTGTACGTGGTACAAACAAATTGCGTGTATCTATGTTTGTCCGGTATTATCGGTAACATAATTGTTTAGTGCAATTAACAACGCGTGATGAGCGTTTTTGGCCATTAGGTGTTCATTTACAGGATTGATCTTCTAACCCTATTCTCAAACGATGATCATCCGGTATACAATAGGCCATATTTCTTCGTTTTGGAGTACAAACATCATTTTTAAATTCATCCATCTTTCGTTTACTGCCTACTGATTATGTTTCTCGTCGAGCGACGGTAGTATACACAGGGGAATTATATTATCAAGTTGAAAAGATTTTTAATCATAATACTCTATACACATATAGTTTGGAATGACTATAATCAGAAACTATTATAAATATTTTAATTGTTTTAGCTGTGCATATTGTTTTCGAGTTTTTGTAACATTATTTGTTTTCGAGGACATTTTAAAAGAGGACTATATCATTGATCATTTATATGTAATTCAATATTTTCTGATAAATTGTTGATATAATAACAATAATGACAGTAATGATAGGATAGAAAAGAGAAAATGATAAAAAATCCTTTTTTGCTGTAATTCTTTAAGATGTGTTTTACATTCTCAAACGCGTTCATCTTTACACAAACCACGTCTATTTAAACGTTTATGAAAGTATTGCTTTACTCACGTTTAGACACAGCCGCATATTGAAAAAGATTTATTTGAGTATAAACTGTGCTCAGAATTAAGAAATTTAGGTAACGCAATGCGAGCATCAGAGCAAGAACATTGATGATGTGAAGGATAAAAAGTCAATATTTTTCTTATAAATAATCTAAATAATGTATATGATTCCAGACACTTCGACCATTTCAAAACCTAACTAAATTTCATTCTCTCTCTCTCTCTCACACACACACACGCGCGCGCGCGCGCACGCATATACACACACACTCACTCTTTTTGCCTTTCTCTTATAATTTTTCTATTTTTCTAAATTTTATATACTCTCTTATTTCTCTATTCAAAAAAATTACACGCTGTCTACGAGGAAAACTCAATTTTTTTGTTATTTTGAGTAGCTGACTTTATAAGATTACGTTCTATTTATGTTGTATTTCCGAAAATGTAAGAAATCATGTAAAATAATTTGACTACGATTTATATATAATTTTGACACAATCGTATTGTTAACATCGATTAAATTTATTATTGAAACAATTTACTTTATTGTTTGATACAAACTATGTTTAGAATTCATAATGTTAGCGCAATTTATGTGATGTCATATAATCAGTATAATTTGTGCCGTATTGAAAATATCTTGCAGGAAAATTTATTATTAATGTCATCATGTCATATTTTATTATTTAACGTTTTATTCTCTTTGCTTTATTTTTTAATGAAGTATTGTCTGCAATTTATCTTCAAATTTGAATTATTTGCAAATTCCAGTTGAAGAGTTGCTTATATGCAACTTAATCGTTGTAACATTTTTCTTTCTGAGACTTAATTTTTTTATAAATATCTCGCATATATGAATGTTCGAAGTGAATTTTAAGAATTTAAGGGATAGAATGCATTTCTTCAAAAGAGAAAAAGATTAAAATATTAAGTTTTTTTATAAGTTTCTTTAAAAGCACTATTTTATTTTTCTTTACATTTTGAGCTATATAAAATAATTTTTGGATATGTTTGAACCACTGAAATATAATAATGAAATATAATACTGAAACGAGAAACAGCTCTATGCCATCTTTATTAAAAGTGATCTAAGAGACAGCGTTTCAAATGATATCTTAATTCTTTTCTAAGTTACACTACGCATGTACAGTAGATGATAGTGGGATTTCTATGATCTCGTAAAAAGTTAAAGTTTAGTGATATATAATAGTAAGTAGGAATATGTATATAAACTGTGGCCTTTGGTTCGCGTGGAAGTCGAAAATTCATGTAAAACAGTACAATTATAAATCTCGTTTCGCTCCGTAAAACAATGGATTTTTTTTATCAACAACTTATTTTTTTATCAACAAGTAACGAGCACCAATTAAAATCTGTTGGAAGTCACTCAGAGTCATAACAACATGTCAAGATCGAAGCTGAGTTTCCTATTGTAAATATTTATCTCATAAAAAATTACAATGTTATCATCAAATTGTTATAAAAAGTAATGAAAAAATAACATAATATTAATTATTCCATTCTCTGCTTAAAAAAAATTAATTAATTTTTTTTTAGCAAAAGGTCAAACTGTATAGAATCTAAATCTGTAGCGGAAAAAGATTTTGATAATAATTCAAAATTTATATATCCAAAAAACGTAAACAAGAATTTTATAAAAAAGAAAAAGAATATTTTGTTCTAAAAAATCATATTTTTGCAAAAAAGCTGAAAAACTAAGTATCGCTTTAGAAAGAAGAAATCATGAACTTTTAAGAAGAAAAAATGGTTTTAAAAAATATAATTATTTTAATAGATGTAAAGTTGAAATATTTTGAGTTTCATTGAATGACATCATCATTGAATGGTATGCTCTCGACTTCTCTGAAAATAGCTACTTTTTTTTTTTTTAATGTATCCTTTTAATAATTTAAATTACTTTTATCATTATATCTTACGCAGTATAAGTATTATTACTAATTTTTTTAAATTTTAATGTAACTATCCGGATTGTGTGAAAAATGACATTTTTACAATCTGATTGGTTAGCTGGATAGATTAGATGATCTGAATCGCACGTATTATAAAAAATGGCCGGAATTGCTGAATATTCGGCATATCCATAGTATAAATCAATAAAAAAAACATAGAAACAAAAAATGTTTTACATTTAAGTGAAAAGATTCTAGAAATGCTCATATACTTTTAATCATTAACTTTTAGGTATTTCGTATAGATAACACTTTAAAAAGAAAGTAAAAACCCCGATAACTAAACGTGTCAGCACATTATATGCTATACTCAGCACACCATACAAGCACTATTCTGTGCTATTTTCTGCCAATAAAGCAGATGATGTTTGCATGGTGCTGTCACTAGTTACGACATACAACAGTCAAAATTTTAAGATTGATTACTGGGATTTTACAAGCACAATGTTCGCACAGCGCATAGATTATGATGTGCTATCAGTATATTTGTCAGATACGAAGTTAGCTGAACATCGTAGTGACATGTATTATGCTGGCGTCATATTAAAAATATTTTGTTATCTGGGAATATGTGGCATTACTATTTATTATATCAATTTTGAAGTTTATTTTGTTATCTTACAAATAAGTTAATTATTGCAAAATTCGTAATAGTATTATAAAATCAGTACATTATATTGGGTTGTCCGGAAAGTTCGTGCCGCAAACGATTTAAATTTAATAAATGAAATTAAAAATTTAAATCTGCGTTTCAATTTTCCTTCAAAATCGGCACGAACTTTCCGGACATCCCAATAAAAACTAACTATATATTATCTATAGAAGACATTTTTGTATTTAAAATTTTTGTTGTTTTGTTTTTGTTAAAGAAATATAATCCAAAAACAAAAAGTGTAACAGTATTAATGAATAACAACAGTATTAACGAAAAACGAGCGAAAATCTGTTGGGTCATGAATTTGACAACATATGTCAAGGTGAAAGTCATCTGGGCGAGTTTCCTTCATTGTTATATTTATCGAACATAATACTTTTTAATTTCAGTTTCTACACAAAGAAAGCATGAAGTTCTTTACTAAAAGCAGTAGGCAACAATTAGAGAAACAGCTTTCAATTAGAAAAAAATTGTAAACAGCTTGAAGGATACTTTCTAATTAAGCAAATTGTGAATGTAATGCCCCTTGTTTTCTAATAAAAAATTAATAAAGTTGTTCAAAGATTGCATACTATATAAAGAGGTATTTTATAACTGTTGTAAATTAGCCGTGGATGTGTTCGTGGAGTAAGTAGAACATCCACGTCATAACTGTCAATTAAACACGATAATCTTTTTTCTTTAATTGAATCAAATTAAGCTAATTTTTCTAGTTTTTGTTGACTTTTTTTAGTATAAAAGTTTTAGGTTTTTTCACGTAAAAATCGAATTTGTAAATAAAAAATATCATGTTTCACAAGAAAATCGACTTCCATTCTGAATTTTCCCGTGCGGTATCGAAAATTGAAAATATCACTTGATACATCATTTACTCATAAAAATTTCAGACGTTTTATGAAAACAACTTCTCTTGTAAATGATTGACGTGAGTTACTAATTGATTTTGAATAAATAAATAAAATTTTTATTAGAAAACAAGAGGCATCATGCACTCAATGCTTTGTCTCATTAGTATCCTTTAAGGAGTTCACAGAATTTTTATTAAAAACTGATTTTCAAATTCTTACCTACTTTTTGTCAGGTTAAATCAGTGTACAACAACTTTAATATGTGGTATTAGTGTGTCCAATTACATTCTAGACCTTTTCTATCTCTTCTTATTCCTTCGGATTTTCGAAATGTCGAAGTGACTTATGCAGACGTGTGCTCTATGTGTAAAAATTTCTTTCTGTTACACGCAAAATAGAAAACGGGGAGGAAAATAAGAAAAAGTATGTAAAACGTGTTCAACATTGCCACTGGTACATAAAAAAAGTGTGTAAGCGTGTGTGTAGATACATATAATTAATTTTTTGTATATCATAATTAGCGATAAAAAAAAGAGAAACAGGTATCGTGTGCAATAGAGTATCGAAAAAAACAATTACAAATACAATAAACTGAGAAACTCTTAAGAAAAGTGTTGAAAGAGGCGAATCTTTTATTGATTAAGAAATCAACTATTATCAATTTGAAACTGAGACTGGGGAGTGTAAAAGGTGAATCACGCGAGAGGCATTGACATTGCCTGATTATCGTCAGACTAATTATTATCAGCATTGAAATAAATAAGTTTCTTTCAGGAGATAGAAAAATTGACTGTTTCGCGATTATTACAAATAAGTATATATTATAAGAGTACAGGATAGTTTACCATGTGTTATATAATCTCCTCGAGAATTAAAAGAAAAAAAAGGGAAAGAAATACATCTTAACCAGCGGTAACTGGATCAGTAAACCGTATCTCTGAACAATAGTATATCCCAGGAAAAAAAATTTATTGGCGTTAACTAAGCAGTCTAATTAAAAATAATTTTGATAATTCAATATTAATCTATTAAGGGTGACCTCTGCGCGCATGAGCAGCGCTTTTGACCTAATATTCATTTAACCGCATATATTGACCTAAATATTCTTGTTTAATTTTTTCAAAATCACCTTTCGGTTTACATGACGAGCAAGTCATAACGTTGGTTCATTATGTATATTTTTCGCATTGTTTTACGTGAAATTTCACGAAAAAATTCTTTAAAACTACGATGTCTCTCAGTTCACAATTGATCTCGATTACAAACGGTATTAGATATTTTATGCATACGTATAGCTTGATCATAATACGATCCATTAAAACTCATCCATCATTTAATCTTCATCGCAATTATTATTCCATATCATTAAATGTTTTACGCAAAAGAAAAGAAAAAGAGAAATAAAATAGATTTACGATTTATGGTTTAATAACAAATCACTGCTTGCAATGTATATTAATAAGGAATGTATGTGATGCGTGGATATGTATGATACATGAAGAGAGATGCCGAATAAAATCGGTCACAAGTAGATATTTTGTATTAAGTTTTCAAAGATATTTTAGTCCCCCTTATACTCTTGTTAGCGAATTTGCAACGCTCGGCGAGAGAACGAAGGGAATATTCATCGCTCCATTATCGCCGCAATTTGAGTATTATGTGTGTTCTTTAATTCTTTCAGCAGCGCGGGCGAGAAAAAATTTTGAAGTAATAATTATCGATAATGTCCAAATTACACACTTTGTATAAATCACTTTCGAGTTCTTGATAGTATTTTGACTTCTCTTGAAACAGAGTATCATATTATTTTTCAGAGCCAATCTTGATGTAGGTACTATACTTATTGTAATACCATAGATATGTATATGTACTAATTTATAGAATTGTGCTAGAGATATTTAAACCACGTTGCATTGAGGATCATTAAACGAGCTCCTGGATTAGCGATTCGCGATTGTCCTTTCCTAAATTATTATTAATCCTACTTATAGACAAAAAAAAAATTAGACCGGATTAATGCGATCGATGCAACCTAAATGGTCCGATACGGAAGATTAATGATTAATGGACAGGAACACTTGGGCGCCGAATTTATAATTTTAAGCAATTCTGTTTTCTTTTTCTGTGTATAGCGAGTTATAACTTACCTGTGTATTTACCTGAATAGACTTAAGATTAACCGGTATTTCTTCACACAGAGGTATTCTTCTATAAAAAAAAAGAAATATAAAACAAAACTGGTCGATATATCATCTATCGCGATACGTCAAATTTCGCAATAAACTTTTTAGATAAGTTTTGATGTGTACAGTGGTTATTAAAATGACACAGTATTCCTCGATATAGATTTACCGTAAGACAATCTACTAACAAACTATCAGCGACAAACACAAAGAATAAAAGTTACGATGAAAAATCAATCGTCGATCTTAAAGAGATTAATCATAAAAAAAAGCATTGAGGCGCTATCTCATTTAGAAATAACAAAATAAATAATTTTTTTGTTATATCAGTCATCTCGGAATCTTGTCATTTCGGAATTTTGTGCGTGAGTCGAAATAAAACGGCCAAATTGTACATTTCTCTTAGCAATAATTGAAAAATTATTTTTCTATAAGATAACGTAATAGACACTCCTTGATTGTTCGACTATTGCAAATAGAACGAATAACTGTATTTGTTCATTTTACATCTTGAATCTTTGTGATCATTATTATTATTCTGATTATAGATGTATTATTATTATTATACGTATGTATGTATATCCCATTTGAACTGTATTTCTTAGGATATAAACTATAAGCTTTTTTAATTGTAAATCGAATTAGTACAATATCAAGTATGAAATATTTAATTAAAAACTAAAATTTAAATTGAACTGATAAAAATTGATATATCGCTTGTAATCTTTAAGTGAAATTCTTTTTCTGTCGAATATCGAATGATTTTTTTCTTTGTTAAATGACTTTAAGATCGACGATATGGACTTTGCCACTGTACGTTACAAGAAAGGCAATAATCGTGGAAAAATTCGAATGTATTGTGCAGTAACTGCCTTTGTCGATATAACGCAAATGTAATGCCGTTGTGAACTCTCGGCAGTTACTTTCGTATTTATTCGTACGACTTAGGATGCGAAGACTCAACTTCTCTCTAATAAGCTTTAGCTTGTAGATTCGTTTTAGCAGCGTGCTTGATGTTGAAAGAATTTTTGTCAGTCTCGCGTGTTCGTTAGCTCTTTATCTCATTCTCGTAAATAATTCTGACAGTGACCGCGAAGTGTAAAAATGTATACGATGTTCGCTGTGTGATGTTATAATGCCAAAGTTCGAACAAGCCTGTTGCATAATTTAATTTATTCGGTGTAAGTTTACGGTCGATCAGCCTATTACTTCTTTGAATGTGCATTGAAAAAAGATGACGCTCGGACGAGTAAGAATCAAGAGAAATAAATATTAACGCGAAAAAGATAAATAATTTTCCATTATAACGTAAAATTAAAAAAATATAATCTGTATTATATTAGTCCATTTAATAAGTCTGAGCAGTATTTTTTCAATGTACAACAGTGCTCATTGTCGGTATTATTTTCTTTACAAATCGCTGTACAACTTTTAGCCACGCTCTATTTATTCGTAATTAATGAATGACGACTGACTTCTGTATGAATTGCAAAAGCAATTTAAATGTAATTGTTGTCGCATGCTTAATATATATTGCATTTGAAAAAGAGTATCGCAATCGAAGTGCTTTTGAAAAATCAAACCGACTAATAGGGTAAGTCTGTTTTTTTTATTGCTGCACTTTCTGAATTAATACACACTGTCCAATAAGTTAAAGTGAAACAAATATATATTTATTTCACTTCAACTTATTGCACCGATTCAGAGTGCAGCAATAAAAAAAAATAGATCTAATAAGTTAAACATATGATTCAGTCGAAAACATCTTAATTTTTATTCGACAATAAATGAAACGCTGATTAGAGATTTATTATCTAAGAATCTATTCGTTACAATCTTCTTTCAAAAGACCTTTTCTCCAAAGAAAAAAGCGAATTTTACGCAAATATATTCTCGAAATATTTATAAAATAGTGACTCGACTAACTAAATGCAGGGAACACTCTGAAGAGTTAATTTAATTTTAAATGTTAATTTAAAATTCGAGAATATCGAATTTACTCGAAAATTTCTACGATATTCAAATAGTAGCCAAGACGAATTGAAAATTGGCAATTACCTTCTCCCGTTTTAAATCGAGCAATGTTAATTGTGCGTACTCGATAGAATCTCAATTAATTAATTAATTAATTAATAATCGATGGAAAGTCGTCCACGAGAACGAGAAGAGAGGAAGCGAATAGAGCGTGACGTTGTTTTCTTTTACGGTGTAAAATCGATTGTGGTGGAAGTACGTCAGAAAGTATTGTAAAATGCACTAACAACATTAATGATTGTAATGACAAATGTACAAAAAAAAACAAAGATGAAAACAAAACGAAATTATATCCGGCACACGCGAGACATCGAGATGTTAACTCGCAGAAAAGACGCTTCACGAGTGGTTGCTAATAAGAGAAAAAAAAACAAAAATGACGAAACAAAAATAAAAGTATACAGCTATACCGCATACGCATGCTATTTTCTTTAAAAAGTTTCTCATCCTTTTAATTACAACTTACAATATTATATTTGTAGATCTGTATTTGCATAATTTTTCGTTGAGTTTGACTTTTTAAAAAATATTCTGAAAATTCTTGAGGCACTTCGATGCAGACAAGATGTAATAGCGCATATATAATTTAAAGTTTGTATATTATAATTACACTTAATAATGCTATATAGGGTGAAGAAAAAGTTACGGATCGGTGAAATATTTTGAAAATAAGCATTTTTGAGAAAAATATTTTATATAAAAATTATAGAGTTCAAAATTGTCTATTTATTGGTCGATTTGATCTTGATTGGCGTCGCCCAAGTCAGATCAAGGTCACATCGATTTTTTTTTTAATAGAACACCCTATTTTTTATTCCAGAATATAATAGTTGTCAAGAGCTTCTCAAAACACTGCAATAAAGTTCATTTTCATTAAGTACCTTTCGAATTATAAGGTTTGAAAGTTACAATACCGGCAGTAAAATTATCCGAGGTATTTGACTGATTAAAACTTCTTGAATGTTGTTCAAAATTATGACCTTTATAACAGTTGTTAAGATCAACGGAATTCTGTAACGCGTTATGCAATCGTTGTGTGCTCATAACGACAGTTGCGCAGATATTTTATGTAGTAAAAAAGTTGCACAATTGTCGTTATGAACTCATAATGATTGCATAATGAATTACAAGACCTTGAATTGAATGACATGGATGAGAATCGCTTATTGTGTGTTGATAAACAACATTACTTAGGAAATATTATTGGTTTACTCATTTTACTATATTCATCTGATTGTGAGATATTTATTTCATGTAGATATAGATATAGATATATCGGCACGAAAAATGTTAACAGCTGTATAACATTATCATAGAAACATATTCTGTAACATAGATCTATTACGTTCTTGCAATAGAGTTTCAAATTAATTAGATTATCAGATACATCTATATATTAAGTTAAGATATTCTCGCCCTTAATTTTCCTATTAATTAATTAATATCAGATAATTGTGTGTTCATTATCACACATACACGTGAATACAGATCAAGAAAATAAAGAATTTATATATATATATATATATATATATATATATATATATATATATATATATATATATATATATTCTCTGTCTAA
>Ga0157364_1003398_pt1 | contig 15417 bp, 10 predicted proteins | sample AttsexASBM2_FD_111476 | JGI IMG/M metagenome (GOLD analysis project Ga0157364, IMG submission 111476) | Fungus gardens microbial communities from leaf cutter ant in Ribeirão Preto, State of São Paulo, Brazil - Atta sexdens ASBM2 | ecosystem: Host-associated > Fungi > Mycelium > Unclassified ...
CATATTTCTACTATTACCAGATATATGATATATTATAAGGACGATAAAAGGAAAAAAATATGAAACTAACAGAAAAATAAAGTTAGATATTAAGAAAAATAAAAAAATAGAAAAAGAGAGAGAGGGGCTGCATTTGCTTTGGCGCTCGACGTTTGTAAACATTATTTTCCTTGTTTTTTTAATATTTGAACATCAAGGAAATAATGATTAGAAGGTAAAGTGCAAAAGCGAACGCATCCAGAAAGAAAGATAGAGAAGAATAGGAAGGAGAGAGGAAGAAAGAAAGTGCTAAAGGTCGTCTACAATAAATCTAGTCTTTTTAGCTGAACTTCTTGCACGTTTATGTTTCTTCTTTTCTATCCATTTAGAAGAAGAAAAACATAAGAGATGAACGATACAAGAAGTTAAACTGAAAAGAACGGATCTTATGGAGGTAATGGTGTACAGTAATTTGTAAGGCGTAAAAAATCAAACGACCAATCACAATTGAATGTGAGAAGAGTAAATCTATGATTGTCAATTTCTTACAGCTTACTACACGTATTACTTCGATTATAGGTGGCCCAGTTATTAGTCGCGAGAATGCCAGAAAAACAATAATATGTCACAAAAACAGAATACACGCGATTAGATCTGTTCGCGTTGCTTGCACTTTTTGCAGTAGGAATCTCCTCTCTTTTTTTTTTCAGTGCTCAAATATACATTTATCTCGTTTAAAATGCAAAAATTTTGGGAGATATCAAGCAACGCGGACAAACCAATTTGACGGATGTACGGGGAATGCATACGCAACAAAAACGATATGAGATATGTACGTGATGCGTGAATGTGTGCGTCCACATGTGCGTGAAATGCATTGAAGGTGTGTGGTTAAAAGAGAGGGGCTGCGGAGGGAAGGGAGAAAGAAAGCGTTATACACTCCGTGACACAGAGTTCCCTTGAGCGGCCAATGGAGATGGGTAAACGGATACACGCGTAGTAGGTCCAGTAAGTTACAGACAATGAGAAGTAAGTGCGCGTAACTGTGAGAGAGAGAGAGAGGTAATATGCAAATATTCCAAGGGGAAAGGAAGAGTGATGCATGCGCGGGTGGGAAAGGGAATCGACAATCGCCTTTCTTAAAATTACGAGCGGCATCCTTTCGTCGAAAGTTTTCCGAAATTTCCAGAACTTCCTATCTCAAAGCGAATGCTCGAAATTTCCAAAATATCTCAAAAACAATGCATTTTTGACAAAAATGTTTTCAAATAAAAGTTGTAAGACTTGAAAAGGATTAGCAGATGAACTACTTTTTTTCCCATAGACTACGAATCTGCATTAAAACAAGTTTTTCCATCCGAAAAAAATTAATCTGAATTTTATTGAGCTCAAAATGAACTCTCAAAATCTGTGTTTATCTGATGATCCTCTTCAATCTTACAATTTTTATTTGATACTTTTTTTGAAATTAATTTGGTATCTAAGTTAAAATAGTCTAATATTCTTATTCAAGTCGGGTACGGAATCTATAAGAATCCCAAGTGACTGTGGATTTATTTCTATGGAGACATTTTTAAATGTGATCCTTCGATTAGTAATATTAGTTTTTAGCATCATTTTTTCAATATAGCTCGTTTTCTTGTGAAAATTATGAATTAGAGATTAGAATTCGATCAATCAGACAATTTATTTTAATGTTGTGCTTTACTTGAGAGTTATCTTAGATTACTGCGCACAATTTCGGAAATTAATGCGCAGATCTGTGACAGTAATAAATTAGAAATATTTAGGATTGAAGATCCTAAAGTTTTCAGATTTGTCTTTTATTTTTTTCTATAAAAATATACACTGAAAAAAATTTTTGAAAATGGACAAATCAGAAATTTCTAATTAAATTTATTAGAATTCTAATTGAGATAACCGGAATTTTGATTAATACAATATTTCTGGTAAAATCTACTAGAATTCTTATTTTTACCGGAATAATTATATTAATCGGAAAATTCTGATTCGTCCATTTTCCACCAGAATTATTATTGAATTGAATCAGACCATTTTTTTCTTAGTGTAGTCATATTAATATTAATCCTGTAATTATATTAATCCCGAAACACAATCAATGAAACAGTGTAATAATTTTAAAAAATTAGTTTTAAAAATGAATTAATCACGATCGAATATGAGAAGAATAATCGATTATGATTGTTAGAGTTAAAACTTATTACATGTATTGTGTTTCGGGACTAAAAAAATATTACAATTGCAAATATTTTTTTGTCGTACGCATTCTATTTCTTCTTTTCCATTGCTCGATGTCAAATCGATTGGCTGGGAGGGGGAGAGATTTTAGAGACAAAAGGTTTGTTTTTTATGTGTTCGATATCTGATAAAACTCTGTGGTTTCCGATTTTGCGGAAAAATTTTCTTCCGTGAGACTTTCAGGTTTGTTTTTTATTGCTACACTAAAACTTTTCTTCTCACGTTTTCCAGCAGACAAATTGATGTTATTTTCAAAACGATGACAAATAACATCAGCTTGTTTGCTGAGAAGCTGGATGAAAAATTTTAGTGCAGTCCAGTGCAAGAAATAGGAAAATTAAGAAACAAGCCTAAAGATTTCATGGCAAAAATTTTTTTTCCAAAAATCGGAAACTGCGGATTCGTCGAGGGACATTCGACTCAACACGCGTGAGTTTTTTAATTTCCGTTCATTTCACGACTCTCTTTATAGCCTCTTGCTATGTACGCAGTATCGTAACGTTTCCCGCGTAATTATTATCCGAAGCTGGCGACAGCGACGTTAGTCAATCCTTGTCGCCGAAACCGCCAACGGCAGTATCGATTTCCATTGATAGCCACGAATAGTAATTTCGCGAGGATCGCGAACGTTAATTGGCTGCCGGAATAACGTCGCCGAATTTAAATTTGGCTCTTTCTCTCTTACCGTTCGTCTTTTGTTATTCATTTTTTTTCCAAGATGGAGTCAAAGTCTCATAAGTTTTCCATTTGCAATATTCGTTTGGGAAAAGTTAGACAAATGAAAAATTATTTCGATTTCCGAAATGTCAGAGAACAAAAGGGAAGCAACAAAATACCGAATACGAATATAGCCTGCGGGCAAGGACGGAAAAGGACGAAAGGTTGTGGCGGGGAACGAGGGAGGGAAAGGCAGCCCCTCCGAGCGCTTTCCAGCCGCATGCCACCGGGAAAGCTATTGACCGTGAGAACCTTCCGGGAAACCCCCGTCACCCCCGAATCCCTTCTGGCCTCTTCTCTTCTCGCCATATGCCCACCGCAGGAAGCGACCACGGTCCTGCAGGTATAGCCGAAATTCTTCTCTCTATACCTTTTCTCGCCATGTCCCATTCGTGTTCTCGAATGATTATTTCTGTGAGTCTCTTCGGAAAAAATAAAGAAACGAAGCCGAAAAAGGGAGTTTAAAACACGGACAAATATAACGGAACATTCTCTCTCTCTCTCTCTCTCTCTCTCTCTTTCATTCTCTGTCTTATTTTAGTTTCTATTCTCAATTTTTATTTTTATCTTTTTATTTTTTTATTATATATCATTCTTTTCTTTTCATAGTCAATTATTTTGTACTCACGATCAAAGCATGCGGATCAGTGGACTCAACAGTTGAGTGAGCGCTTGCTGTTATTGGCGTATTCTTTTAGATCATCCAATCAGCATTTTAGATCTGGAAGAATATATCAATAGCAGCGAGCACTCACTCAACTGTTGAGTCTACTGAACGCAGTTATTATTTTGTACCTTTATTTTCATTACTATCTTATATTCTTTTTATATTCTTAGAAGGCCTACCCTAGAACCATAATATGGTTCTAGGGCTATCTATCTTATTTTATTTTTGAAATTCATTTTTTGTTTTTTGTAACTAATTTTTGTAAATTTTCTCTGTATCATCTACTTTAATTTATTTTTTCATAGAGGACAGCTTTAGAACATAAAAACTATTTATCTTCTCTCTCTCTCTCTTTCTTTTTCTCTTCTCTAGATGAATTTTTTTTCTTCATTTACCGTTCGCAAGATGCGCTCGCAGTAAAAAAGATGGCCGGTGAAGAGGAAATTATTATCTGCAGGCACATGGGAGTAATACGCTTCCTCCGACTTCTTCCGATATCGGTGCAACAAGGGATTTGTAATGTGAACCGTTACAAGTTTTTTTTTAATACGCTCACTAAGAAACTTGCCGAAGTCATAATAAATTTTGTCATAGTACATTTTCACACATACACACACAACGATTTATCAGGTCTTTTTTTTTTTCTTAATAACCGTACTAAAACCTGTATGGTGCTGTGACTTTTGCAAGTCGAAAATCCACCCAAAGAAATAAAAAGAATCTTTTGTAGTCTTTTGTCCAGTCTAAATTTTTTATTCTAGTAAAAAAAACTTCAACAAAAAATTGCAAACTTACTTTAAAAAAAATTCTTTTCTGTATTGTATTATTAAATAGATTTTTTTTTAACTCACATATTAAAATCTTTAATAATAAAAACTGACATTTGAGCAGAAATGAGGATTTGAGGATGAAATTTTTCTTGTGCCTGAAAAGATTGCAGATTGTAACAGATAAAAGTAAACATTCTTTATATTTAAAATAAAATAACTATATGACTTATTAAAAGCAAGGAGGAAAGTTCTAATGCACAGTCCAGTAAAAACAAACCTATTATTATATAATTAAACAGTCTAGTAATATAGTGGACTAGTAGTGTTTAAGGTAACACGGTAATTTTGGACATTTTTACGAAAATTACGTGTCGATCAGTCACGCATTCCCGGTCTATGTAATCAAAAAAAGGACAGCATCTTCATCGCGAAGTATATAATTTTAGTGATTTTACTGCGTCGCATAGCTTTCCATTTGCTTCTGCGTCACCGAGAATTGTTTCCAGAAAAGTGCTGCTCTCCAAGAAGCAACTTCTCCTTTTTCATAATTTTAGCATACTTGGAAGATTCTTGAAAATTGCATGTGACGAATCCGAAAATTTGATGAGATTCTAATTTGAATCCAGACTGATCTCATCCACCTTTTAAGTTTAAGGACGTTCTTCGACTACAGTTATGCTCAACCTAATAAGCACATTAGTTGCTCACCATTATGAAAATTTATTTCACTTTTATATAGTATAAGATATTCCATAAGTGTTAATGTATTTATACAAGTTTTTTTGTATAATATGAAATGCATTCCATCTTCGCTATTGTCGCCAGTCGAAAAAATACCGACTTTACTTACTGTGTTACATACTTTGCTTAATGATTTCTTAAAAACGAATACCAGAAATCAGACAAATTTCATATTATTCCTTGTGAAATCAAGAGTATATCTCATCGTTTCAAAAAATTGTTAAAAAAAACTTTTTTATAGTGAATAGAAAGACCACACTTTCGAATAAGCTTTAGATAGGGATCTTTTGTGTGTGTGTGTGTGTGTGTGTGTGTGTGTGTGTATTTTTTTTTTAAACGTTTCAACTTTGAAGTGGAATATTTCGATTTTTAATCCCGCTCCGAGTATTGAGTTTTAAAGCACATATGTTCAGGACTCTAAAACAAGCTCATTCTGTAAGTTTCAGAAAAATCTAAAGAAAATGGATTTTTTCGGAGAATGTCCTTAAGTAGTTTGTAGATAAATGGCTACATCTAAATATATCGATGTAATTATTGACTTTGCTACAAACGCGGTGCGCGTTATAAATGATTTATGGAATAGAAAGTCATCGCGCGCAGCGAGAGAGAAGACGATCGTTGATAAAGCGCAGCGGAAGAAGCGCATTCGGGGGCATCCGCGGCTGACGGAGGTAGGGCCCCTCGATTCTCATTCGCGAAACGTATTTGCGAAACAATCGGCAATTCTCGCGTCGTTAGCCGTAGCCTCGCTCGCGTAACAGCACAGCGCGGCGGCGGACTGCTCGGGGTTAATGCGCCATTGTGCTTTCGTGCTTTCGCTGTATTACGAGCCTTTTATTTTAGCGATGACGCGAGCGAGAACGCGGAATGAAAACGCTCGTCGCGGCCACTTTCGCGACGCGAGCCTCAGAAAATCTAACGCGATCAGCCCAATTCTCTATTTACAGCTGTGTTTCCCGAGGTAGAACAAGGAATGATATAAGAATCATTACGACTTTATTTGTCATTTATTATTTAAAACAATTTAATTTGCATTCAGCATGATTCGGATTCTACGATTGATTTATACATTTAGATCCGGTGAGAAACTAAGATCAATCGTATTAAAGAATTTTACATCAATTGCAAAGCTGCTTTTTCTGCTAAACGGAATTATTATGACTTAATTTATCACTTATAAATAGAATTTGATTGGAATTTTTCCCAAAACTAAAAATGCATACTCATTATGTGTCATTTCAACTGAAACCATAGCTCTTCATAAATTAATTTCGATAATGTAATTATTGTTTCAATAATTATGAGGTTTATTATGAAGAAGTACTTATATTCTTTGGCCAAAATTGACACACAACTGAAATTTCGGTTTTCGATTTTGGCCGAAATTTAATTATTATTTCAATAAATTATGATATTTATGAAGAAAAAAATTTGGTATGTCTAGACATATGACTTTTATGTCTATTTTTTAATTTTGGTTTCATTTTCGATTGAAATTGACGATGTAGAGTGTTTTGGTTCAATTTCGGCAAAACTTTCGATCGGATTCTACTTATAAATGATAAATGAAGTCATGATGATCCTACGATATCATAATTCTATTCCCTGGGTTCTTGCACCGAATACGTGCCTGCGATTTGCGGTACAATTAGCAGCACGTTTTTATTTGTATGAAAACATTATGCAATCTATACTCGTGGGAAAGAATGATAATCTTAGAATAATGCAACGTTTTCCATGAAACTCATTGCACACTCTTGAAATTTCACAATTTTATCGATAGAAATTATTCATGATACAATCGACTGATCTTATTCTATCGAGTTGCTTATTTTAAGACGCGCCAGAAATATATTATAATTTCTGTACATTGAGGGTATATTGAGAAACGTGTTTCATTGTAAAAGGCTGTTTCATTGTATATATGTTTGGTTTCGTGATAATGTGCGAAATTTTGTAAGATCTCGAAGGGAACCCCGGCGATTGGTTCATCCGTCTAGCCAGTGAAAGCAAAAAGTTCTCCAAGCCTAGTATCTATCGAATTAGTAGAAGACGGGATTAGTAAATACAGCGTGGAGATCGACGTTAAACCGAAGAGAAAGACATCCGTTTCAGGTGCGCGATTACACGGTCTTTCGTAATCGAGTTGGGAAAATATCATTAATGCATAAATCTCTCCTTAATCTCAATACTCCCGTTTAAAAGGCCGAGAAACCGCCGGCTTACATGGATATGCTTAGTGCATAGGAAAATCAAATCGAAGTATAATCGCGTGTACAGTTCGAGGCGCGCTGCGACTATCTCGTTTAGCTGTGGTAAGTATATTGTTGGAAGTCGACGCCGATCTAGAAAGGGATAACTCGCCGCTCCTTTCTAAATCATACAACTGAAGCTTATGAGCGCGAACAGCCGAAAAAGTATCTTGTGGACACGATAAGCTGTGTCAGTATTTAAACACGGCCTTAATGAAACGTCCCAATGTCACTCCTGATAACTATATGTGATGAACAAATTCCACAGGAAGAACGATTTTGCTGAAGTCTAAAAATTTAGTTAGATACAGATCTGAATAGTTTTGTTTGGACTATCAAAATTATGTAAGAATTTCAAGTGTAAAAAGTAAAGCTAATATTTCATTTCATCTTATGACAAATTTTTTAAGTATATTAATTAGCTGCAAAATAGAGAAATTCTCTATCTAGCCTCAATTAATATTACTTGAAAAATTGTCATATAAAAAATAGAATATTACTCTCTAAATTTTTTGGAATGAAATATCACTCTGAGGAGTGAAAATTGAACCAATCTTGAAAAAGTACGTATTCATATTTGTAAATTGATTCATGATTGATCCTCATTTCAGGAGAGCTAGGTTTGAATCTAAGTTTGTACCAACTCAGTTTATTAAATCATGGCTTGAGAAGAGTTTTTCAAATGAAAGACTGATTCAAACCTAGTTTAATCTCAGGTTGTCACTATGAATACAACCCTAAGAGTGAGATTTTATTCTTTAGAGTGATAATTCACTCTAAGCTAATCTGATATTTCATTCGATAAGCTTCACCCATGACATTATCGTGAATCCCTGTAGATAAAGCATCAAATTAAGTCTAACCATAAAATGAAAACCTAGATTTAAAGATTTTAGGGAATAATGTTACAGAAAATTTTAAACAATCAGCTTGTGAGCGTTCTACATAATTATTTTTAATTGCTTGACAATTTATATTATTTATACATAATATTTAGTTTCAATTTACTGTGTTGCAAATAATAGCACAGTTTGCTTGAATTGGAAATTGTAAAATTCACACAAAAATATTAAATGTCAAGATTCACTTTGACTAAATATAATCTCCTTCGCTTATTTGTATTGAACATTTCTTGATCGATTTTTACTTTGACACAATTATTTTAAAAGTCCAATAGAATTATTTTTAAATCTGTATCTACCCAGATAACATTTAAGTTGCATAAGATATCTAAAAGATGTCTTTTAAATGTTCTATGTCTAAAAGACGTTTTGTAGATATCTTATGCAATATATATGTTATCTGAGTAGTTAAATTTTTAGCGATATTTCAGCGAAACTATTCTTTCCGTATGAGAAATGAAAGAAAAGAGAGCAAGGAAAAAGGCGGGCACACGGAGCAAGTTTTTACAGTGTTTTTTGTTAAAAACGTGCGAATGGCACGTCTCGAAAAATAAAGCGCGTTTAAAGAACGTTTTTTTGAACACTACCGGTGCCGTGAGTCACCGTACGTGAGACTCTCCATGAACTATGTGCGTTCGTCGCCTCGACGCGACGTCAACAACAAGAGTTTTTCGCGCCAATTCCGCGCGGCCACGTGCGTACGATGCCACGCGTTGTACGTCGATGCGACGTGCGCACAGACACGTCATTGTGCATGCCAGTCGCTCTGTCCCATTTAAATGATACGTATTAATCCATCGAGAACGGTGTCGTGACCGATGGAAATAAATGATTTCAATAGCGTGCCGCCTTCGAATTAGCTATGAAATTAAAAGCTTCATCGTGCATATCAAAACGTTTTCAAATCAACACTTTTGCAGAACAAAAAACTTCCGTCACAGATTAAAAAAAAGATGAAATTATTTATTAAATCGCAAACATACTCTTCATTGTATAAATTTTTCAGTTATGATTTCCATGAGTTTTTTTTTATTATTAAAACTGTATGTATTTAACATTTCCTATTTGTGAATTATCGATAATGAGAGCAATTATTAGAAGATTCTTTCGTAAAAGCAGGAATCGTATACAAATTTGCTAAAAATGACGGGTAACACAAAACCCAATATCTGCTTTCCTATTTACAAAGATAGAAGCATTAATTCGCCCCTAGCGAGCGGTATTAAGGGGTAACGAGCAGCCTGCACTGGGGAAACTAAGGGATGAAGGAATGGAGGGAGATCGGGAGCAAGACAGAAAGAGAGAGGGGTAAATTTTCAAACGGGGTAACGGGGATAGGGGAGTGTTTAGGGTTCCACCCTGACGAACCTGGGCGCGGCATTGGTGCATGGTATGTGCGGGGTGCGCACTCTTGCAGCTCGCAAATACTGGGCCGGCGATTCAGGGAGGGGAAGAAGGATACGATGAGGGTGGATGTCAGGGGGATAGGGTGAAGATACCGGGGAATGGAAAGGGACAGGCGGGGTGGACATATCAGATCGATACTCGGCGAAAAGCGCGGGCCGAACGGAGACGGCGCAGTTGAATGTATCTATGGTTGGTCCATCGTGAGATCCGGATGTTGCGACTACGCACAATCTACGCGGTGGAATATTCGAATCAATGCCGACTGGATTCTCGTCTTTACTCGTACGTGAAAAAAAGAATTTGTTCGTCCCAGATGTGCTGTATCGCGCTCGCAATGAGGTAAATACATAGGCGTGTGACTTGGAGGATTTTACGTAACAAATCTTATTACAATTTACGCACAAAGTTGTTCGTTCGGAGAAACTTTGTGCGTAAATTGTAATAAGATTTGTCACGTGATTTCTCTTCTAACTCCCTTTTGTATTCGCTCATTTCAGCGGTGTTTCCGCTGTCGATTGCCCGTTATTAGTTTTTAATGTGAGATAATCATGGAAAGACACAGAAGGAAAAAAAAAAGAATTGCGGGGACGAGCGTAGGAGAAGGCGGCTCTACTACGAACCCGTGCATATAGTAAGCAACTGTAGTACTATGACTTAGTCACACCCACAAGCCGGTTGTGGGTTCAAGATCCTCGTACGCTCTTTCTCTCTCCTCTACCCATGTATATATACACACGCTTATGTAGCAGCCTGCGCGTGTAATTGTAATTGTACGCGAGGTATACGGGAGGTTCTCATAGGGAATCTATCGTCTTTGCCTAGCGTAGACACCAAGCCACCGATTCTAGGTACTTGCTATATTTGCAACTCACGACATTGAATAAAGACGTGAGATAACGTGGGAATTTTTTAAGTGTACAGTCAGACATAATTGCGGAGATTTTTGTACAATCAGAGATGAATATTTTATGCAGCCAGCTTCTTATAAATTGATAATACATTCTGTTTATAATACATTCTTGTATTTTTTTTTATTAAAACACAAAGAGACCGTCGAGAATGATTTATGAATTGAGAGATACAAAGGTTGATCCTTGAATCATCTCGATCGACGGATAAGCGCAATATTTCGAGGAACAGACCTGCTTTCATTCGACGAACTCTCTCGGGAACTCTCACGTGCTTGCGTGAGCTATTATTCCTCAACAGAGCGATTCGTGGTGCTGTAGACATTGATCTTAGATGCCTTTAATGGAGAAGCATTCTGTGAAAAAATGATCGATCTATGAAATGCATGTTGAATCAAAATACGTTGCGAATATCGCTAAAAAATCACGTACGCTCATTGAGATATACATATAGGAGTTCCATGATGGCCGGAGGAAAATGATGGAAAACTTTCAGATATGCAATCGTAGCAAAAATATAAAAATAAAATTGCGTAGATGACTGCCTGCAAGCACATAATACAGTCAGAGAGATGATGTAACAAAATATAATCAGACATAAATAGATATAATAAAATTCAACGTATATATAAAAATTCTGTGAGACAATATCGTTTTATAACTCTCTATATATATATATATATATATATATATATATATATATGTAATATAGTTAGACTCTTTATGGAGCTATAAAAGTACAATTTCGCTTTCACGATAGACAAATTTCATATGGAGTTTCGTTTATGTCGCTTTTACGAAAATGAAACTCCGGGCGAATAATTCGCAATGAGTTGCAATTTAGTTATACATTATTTGGCAAGTTTCTAAGAACAGTCTTCTAAAGATGCTATTATTCATCTTCTTGCAGTCGAGTGAATGGAATTGGATACCGTAAATGCGTACAGTACCGTCGGGATGGAGCAGGGATTGTCTGGGGATCCATGGGATTGTCTGTTTAGTGACAGCATCTCGGACGCCTTCCAGGGTCGTCCAGAGATGTTACATATGGGTATTCGGCGTTGCGATAATACGAGCCAAATTGGCTGGTTTGGTCCAGGCCTTGGCTTCGATTTCGATGACGTCTTGACGGAACCCGATGAAGATCCGCTTGCCATGAATGACAAAAGCCGCAGTTCGAACAGGTAAAACGAACCCTTCGAATTTTCTATTTATAATGACCATGAAACAGAGTTATTACTAGTGCCAGTAAACGTTGCTTAAAGTTAAAAAAGAGAGGAGAATGTTAATTCAGGATTTCGAAATATTTTACTGAGACTTGGAAATTGAATTAAGAAAATCTCATTCAATTTTAATTAATTTTATAAAAAGTTTAAAGAATGCATGATAAACAAAATATCGACATAATATGATTATTATCATATACAAATGATTGTATATCATTTATGGAAAGCAATAAATATTGTATCATGCACCCATGTGCGCGATTACATACATTGCCAACTTTCCATAAACGACATAGTAATCGACCAACACATTGAGTGACTTCAGCAACGAATATCATTTCATCTTGGTACTATTGAATGTCAAGAAAGATAGACTGATGTTTGTGTCATTGAATGAACGAAATGTACCCTTTGTCTATCGTGTGCTCTTACTCTAACATTATGTCTGTGTTTGATAGCAACCTGGAAGAATTGAATCTGGACAGTGACAGCGAACTGGCTTTGACGTTGGATCCGAATTTGATACTGCCGTGTAACATGCCTATCCGCAGTCCCGCGACAAATAGCGACACAGCGATGTTGGAAACAGCGAGCGTGGAGGAGAACGTTATTGAAAACGAGGGAGATGAGACGGAAAACGAAAGTGAGGTCGAACGAACCGAAAACGATGAAGAGAATGAAAGCGAGGAGGAAGAAGAGATCGAAGTTGAGGATAACGAGCATAATGAGACGGAGTACGAGACGGAGGAAGAAGAAACGGAAGAGGAAGAGGTAGAGGAAGATGAGGAGACGGATGATGAGGAGCAGAACATGACTCAAAAGTCGCTCACACCCTTGAATGTGGAAGTGCCGATATCATCGTCATCGGGCAATGTCGGCGCCAGGACGTTAACTGGTGCTAACATGGCCATCTCCTCGCCGACGATACAACTGACGAGGTTACACCCTAAAATAAGCACGATATCAAGCACAGCCAAGGACATTAAGATGTTGCAAACTAATCCAAGTGCTCAGGCATTGCAACAGATTCGCAAACATATGTCCTACAACAATAATGTGCATGACGTCAGTACAGGTGCGACAACGACGGTCATGATACAAGCGGCAAAGCGTGAGAAGGAGTTAATGTTAGGGAACCGTGACAACTCTTATCCGAAACCCGCGTACTCGTACTCATGTCTCATCGCGATGGCATTGAAGAACAGCCGAACAGGATCGTTGCCAGTTTCAGAAATCTACAATTTTATGTGGTGAGTGCTCTTAAATTTATTAATACAGAAAAATACATTAGATATTTAATCAACACTTGTATAAATTGTTAGATAATTAAATATTTAATTAATATTTAAATAATTTTTAGACAAAAATTTCAAGAAACAAAAATTTTGTTTTAATTTATGCCATTTTTCAAATGTGTGTCCCAAGTTAATTATTTTGCCTATTGCTTGAAAATTTGTATTGCTGCGAATAATTAATTTTATAAGATCTAATTATGACTTTATTAAAAATATTGGAAAGGAACTCATTTGTTTTGAATAAAATAATTTCGATCAAATTTTTGAAATATCTTTTTTAATACATTTTTTTTTTCGAATTTTTTTTCTCGCGTTTTTGAAAATTGAAACTGAAATATTTACTCTGAATTTGTTTGTTAATATATTATTCATTATAGTTCGCAATGAACGTGAGTCGTAAGAAATAATGTTTTCGGGATGAACGACAAGGAACTTTTTACGTGATGAATAACGTGTCGTCCGTTTGCTTATTTTCGGCCATTTGGCCGGAAGGATAAAGGGACTGGCGAGGTCCCCTACTCTACGAGGGGCAAAAGTATTGTCTTTTCCCTCTTTATTCTCGGGTCAGAAAGGGAGCTAAGCGAGAAGCTGCCATTTTGTATGGGGCCTTTGGAATAACCAGGGGCACGCCGGGGTACAGTCCCCCCTAGAAATTGACGGCAGGCTTCGCTCTCTTCGTTTACCACCTGCCTTCATTTCTTGTCGTTGCAACTCCATGCTTGTAAAATCGGCCATGCTTGTAAAATCGGCCATGCTTGTAAAATAACTGTCGTTCCTTGCAGTCGTGTTTCGATTGAATTTTTCATCTCAAATAACGTTAAAATATGGTTAATTTACAGATTGTCTCATTTTTCAAAATAACGAAAAAAGGCAATATTTCTCGAGAAAATGAAATTCGCTAAAATTTTATCCGAATATTATCATATTAGAATCCTGATCAAATTAAATTCGATCGATCCATCAATTTTATATAAATTTAATTATCAATAAATTTAAGTGTCAATTACCAAGTCATTCTCTGACATCTAATATACGATTTCTTTTTTTTTTGTTAATGAAAATTTCGATTCGTGCAAATTTCATTTCCCATTTTCCCGTTTCGTTTATGTAGCCGGCACTTCCCCTACTTCACGACTGCGCCAACTGGTTGGAAGAACTCCGTGAGGCACAATTTGTCGCTGAATAAGTGTTTCGAGAAGATCGAGAAGCCACCCGGCAATGGTAGTCAGCGAAAGGGTTGTCTCTGGGCCATCCATCCGTCGAAAGTGGCCAAGATGGACGAGGAAGTGCGGAAATGGTCGAGAAAGGATCCGAGTGCGATCAAGCGAGCCATGGTGAATCCAGAACAGCTGGAGTTCCTCGAGCGGGGTGAAATGAAGTACGAGGGAGACAGACACGATGAGACATACGATGACGCAGAGAGCTATGCGGATTCCGAGACTGGTGGATCCGTGGTAGATGAGACCATCAACGACGACGAAAACGTTACGTATGATGAAACCAAGCAGATCGACATCGTCGATGATGATATTGTTGTGGAGCAACTCTACGAAGATCTTGATCTCATGAATGCCACCGAGTTACTCGACACGCGACTAAACAATTTTTCTAGGCAAGAGCAGCCATTGGTGTACGAATTCGTCTCGTGCTCGAAGCGCCAGAAAATGTTGACGGGCAACGATTTTATTTGTCAACCTGTCCAACGACAGGACGCGGCGTCGCCCCGGAAAAAAGCGCATCTCGTGGCGTTACGGCCCGGAGGCACCGCTCCTCCGAGTGCCGAATCGCTTCTCGAGGCGGATTAAATCCCTGGAACATTTATATGATCTCCTATTTAAATATATACACGCGGCCAAGTACACACCTCCTTTTTTATTGCTAGACTATTGTAAATAATTGTGTCCTGTAACTTTTTTTACAGTCTGAGATTTTGTAAATACTTGTGTTTTATACGACGATGTACCTTTTTTATACAATGCGCTTGTACATAACTGTAATTTTTAAGTGTACAAAATCTGTACATATACAATGTACAAAGGCTATTTTTTTTTAGAACCATAATGTGGGACCATCCTGTAGGCATGCGCATAGAAAAGTTTTTCCAACACAAATGGTTATTTAATTATTCTACGCATGTTCGCATATTTACAAGAAAATAGCCATAACAAGCAAAAAAAATTCCGAACCGATTAAATCCGACGATAAAAGGTGCTTACCCGGGGACGACTATTGTATATCACTAAATTAGCGCTCGCCTAACATGTCTAACGGCGCCACAACAATTTTATAATAAA
>Ga0157364_1003399_pt1 | contig 15417 bp, 4 predicted proteins | sample AttsexASBM2_FD_111476 | JGI IMG/M metagenome (GOLD analysis project Ga0157364, IMG submission 111476) | Fungus gardens microbial communities from leaf cutter ant in Ribeirão Preto, State of São Paulo, Brazil - Atta sexdens ASBM2 | ecosystem: Host-associated > Fungi > Mycelium > Unclassified ...
CACACACACACACACACACACACACACACACACACACACACACACACACACACACACACACACACACACATAGAATTTTCATGTTAATTTGTGAACGACAGCTTTAATATTCACCAGTGTGCACTGAGTGCATCCAATCGAATTCGCTATAACTTAAGCTATCAGCTATATCGCAGATAATCAGTTTTCTTCGGCTCGAATAAATTGTAGATATTCTAAGGTCTCGTTTCGCGTTGACTGGTCGTCGTTTTGAACTCGCATTTTGCGCGACTTCGGATGATAGGGTCGATCATCTTCCACCCCCTTGAAACCACAGCGTGGGGCGGTTCTGCCACCAATTAGTCTAACCGTAACGTGCAGCGAGTGGATCATCTCCGACAGAGAGTTTCGTGTAGGTTCAAGCGACAGTCCTGCGCTCTGTGATTTATGTTTGCCATACATTACTCGGCCGAATAATCCCACGAAAGGGTGTACCCGGCAACCCCTCGCGATCTCGCTCTACCCTCTATCGCCACTCTCACTCCACCCGCGATGGCCTACAACCCCTCCGCTCTCGTTCTGTCGTGCTAGCACTCGCTGATCACTCTATTTGTTTCAATTAAAAGCGTACGAGTGGCATCGGTGTTCGTCGAATCGCCGGTTCTCGCCTAGTAATTCAGTCCGCAGATACATTTATCCATAATTTATATCTGTCGAATAAAAGTATGTTCTGATCGTTCGCTGATCAGAAATATCATAATTATATTAGAAACTATTTAAGCATAGGATAAGATGGTACAATTTTGAACATGATAATTCTGAACAAAATAATTCGAATTTAATTTTTGAAGTTCAAGTTTAATTTTTTTCCCATTTGATTCTTAATATCCTCCACACAAAAGAGTTACTGAACTTCGAAATTTTAATTCGAATGTTATTTCGTTCGGAATTGTAGACACGTATTCGAAATTGTATTACCTTTTTCTGTCTATTATGATGTTTAATAAAAACTTTTAATAATTATAATACTTAATATATCAAAAAAATATTTATGAATGTTGAAAGAAAATTCATAATTTTCAGATGTAATAAATGTATTTTAATATATAAAATAGATATATATTAATATATTAAAATATTTAAATAATTTCCATTGATAACACATATTATAATGTTTCAATTTCAAAATTCCTTACTACCTCATTACAGATGTACATCGAGATAAAAGGCATCGTTTGAAGAAAATGTTTGAGAAAAGGTAACTCTATCATTCTTCTCGCCAACAGCTGCAATTAATTAACGGATTAATACGCGATATACTTCGCAAAACGCGAATGGACAGGCTTCCGTTTAGAACCCCGCAAAGTGGAAAATGCACGTGGATGATCTATCGCAACGTGACGGTGGCTCGGTGAAGTAGAAAGGCTAATTCTAATTATGTGGAGTATCCCATTGCAGATTTATGAGGCCGCTTGCACAAGTGCACGGTTCCCTCCCTCCCCCCCCCTCTCTCTCTCTCTCTCTTGCTCTGTTCTCTTCGCATGTAGCTCCCGCCACCTTGCCTGCCACGATTCGCCATAGCATTTACATATGAATTAAACTATTACACGCAACTCCCGACGGACTGTGTGGCAACTGTGAACCTCGCGAGGTGTCCATTGAATAACGAGGGAATAATCCGCGATAAATTGTCTAACGGGGAAAACGGTTTAAATCATGCGGAACTCCTTCTTCCTCTCTCCTTCTTATATTTCGCTTCCACTTCCTCCTCCTCCGCGTAGGGTTATGGACAGGTCAATTTTTGACGTATCATATTATTGATGTCTTACGTCGAATCGTTTTCAAAGCTAAATCAAGCGGCACGAGGTTTGCTTAACGGCCAACTAGCCGCGAAATCTTCTGTTTGTCCATTAAAATTATAGAATTTTTTTCGAATGTGCATAATGCATTCCGAATACAAATAACGCTACGACTTTGCGATCTTATGATATAAAAAGTTAATGTATTTGATTAAATGTAATTATTGTTAATACATGAATATTCTGTAATAATATAATATAATGAAAAAAACTTCACTTTTATAGACAATTAAAAAATTATACATATTTTATTATTCACGTACAAAAAAGAAAAAACAAAATACCGCTTCTGAGCTCTACAATAGAATTACTGTGTTTTCATTAGTTGTAACAATTATTGCATTAAAAAATAGACAAAAACTTGATGATTCAGTGGCTGAAGCAATTTTCTTGGGAAAAGTATGTGCAACTTTCCGAACATAAACACTTGCCGAATTATTGTCTAGTACTAATAAACTATTATTAGTTAAAAGACTGTGTAGTCTCTCTATTTATTATTCTGCTTTTATTTAGTAAATAGCTTTAGATTTTGCGCATCTTTTGTATACAATAATTGCAGATAAAGCGTTACATCTTGGAATCCTAAGTAAACGTTTTACTTTTTAACTATTAGATTAGAATTATATAATACAATTGTCCAGTAACTGTCAAAAAATATATGAAATTTCTACTAGGCAGTTCATAATGATCAATACATGGTTACAAATTGCAAGATAACATTCTAGATTTTGTAAATTCTAAATATATTTATATTTTAATCATTATGAAATTTTTAGTAATTTTTAATATTCTTATAATAATATATATTCTTATAATAATATAGGAGTAAAATATGAATAAAAATATGTGATCCTATTAGGTGTAGTAAAAAGAAATCCATTATTTTTCTATTCAATTTCATGCAAAAATAATGGATTCCTTTTTATTACACCTAATATTTCGAAATTTAATGAAATAAATGTGATATGCTCGATTAAACCAATTATATTTTCAAGTATGCTATTTATTTACGTGTTATTGCTCAATTTGGAATATCGAACAAAAGACTCAGAACATAGTAGCTACCCTTTATTCCCTATTCGAGGCGTGACTTTGTGGAAGACCCCTTTGACTTTATCCCTGATAAGTATAAACCGGTACGCTAATGGAAAGTGCTTAAATATTTAATCCAGCAGCCCGCGGGGACCCAACCAAACGCGTTCTACGCTTCATGCAGAGAAAATTTCATACGTTCTGACCAACGTATAGAGAAAATTTCGACATTTACCTTAATGTTCATGCTCCATCACGTTATATAATTTATTATTATAATACTGTATTTTATTTAAATTTAAATCCATATAAAGAATTTATAAAAAATTAATATGTATGTTCAAAAATTGATTAATATTTTTCTTATCGAAAATGTTTCTTATAATTCTTGCTTCAAAATTATAAGAAAGTCACCGCACAAAAATAAAAGCAATATTAAATAACAAAATTAAGTAACAAAATATAATATTTGAATATTGTTTTCGTATAAAAAAAATCATTTAAAATAAAGACAGTAAACTCAAAAATTGCTTGATTTCATTTTTTTATTCTTCTGTTACAAAGTGATACGTAAATAAAATCCAAGAATTATATTCCTTATATCTTTCACTTGCACACGTTGCCGACTTTTTAAATCAAAAAGTCGATAATTTGTACATTTTGTTCTATTTGAAAGCGCTACTCTCGTACTAGAAAAGAGATAATTTCGCGATGAGTGTCCTCTCTTGCTCACGCATGCACATATCGGCGATTGCGTGACGACTTGGCGAGAGCTAATGCGTGGCCGCATAGAAAGTAACGAGCAACCAAAGCAAACGAGACAGCCGGCTTCGTCGTCGTCCGTGCGCCTGTAACTAGGGTGCAATCAATAACCAAGATGGCCGTGTACGCGCCCGCTGTAAAACGCTCGCGCCGTATTTAATGTTGCACGAGACGAACTAATGCACGCTCTCTCCCGACAACGAGGCCGACCGACCACGAAGCCCAACGTTAAAATAACAACATCGCATCGCTCGTTAATCGACCGGATTAATACTCATAGTCACAACGACAAGGCAAATTTCACGAGTGTTGCGCGAAAATAAGAGAATTTTATACTCTATCTCTGCTTACAATAAATTGAATAAGACTTTGAATATTTTTAAATAATAAAACAAACTGATTCAAATTTCTTCAATTTCTTCAATTTTCCAGAAAGTACATCAGTTTTGAGACAAAATGAGTTTAAAAATTAATAGCAAATTAATAATTTTATAGAAAAGCTTCTAGCAGCTTTTAAATAATTTTCTAAACAGTATGATAATGATTAATATTGTCCGTAAGCAAAAATTCATTTATTGTAATTATTTATTTGTTTTAAATATATATACTTTTATTTTTAATATTTAGTCTTTATAATTTAGATAATTTTTCTAATTTTATCGGATTAATTTTAAAATTTTTTAAATTATAAATTGTTATATTAATATCTGAACATACATTGAAGTACAATATAAACAGTATATACTTAATCATATGTAGCTTTAGTTGCAACATCATGAAAATTATTTATTTTTCGCAGATTTAAAAAAATCTTACATTATTGAAATGCACAAATAAAACAGAATGAAAAACTAAATAAACATCTGTCCTATTGAAAAAAACAATACGATTTCTTAAAAATATCTAACTTTCAATGCAATGTTATACTTTCTTCTTTTTTTTTTTCATAATATCACTCATCGACTAAAAATTTTCCAAGCTATGTTGGCTAGGGTGAATGAACCTTTTACGACATTCATCGACTTGGTGAACCGAAATTACGTTATTACGTTTGAAATTGCTATTACACAAGCAAATTGCCGACGAGACTCCTCGTGAGGAAACCGCATTATTGCCGCGACATTATCAATAGTCGCCAATATTAGCATAGATTAGCGCAATTTCAATAGTGGCGTACGCGTCGCTCGGGCGCCACTTAAGGATGGTTAACCGTTCGTTAGCCGCGACGATCAAAACGGGGTTTGGAGGGACCCTCCGTAACCACTCCATGCAGTATCGTACTAATTGCGGCCGCGGATGGCGGTTACTGCTCTTCGGGGTTAATTCCCAGTGGCGTAGCTGCGGAAATCGCGCGAAGCGATGAGCCGTTCGCGGATCCGTTTCCCATTGCTCTCGCGCCCTTGGCGTCAAAGGGTTAGACCAAAATCGCACGAGGAAACGTTCGCCGACCAAACATTAGCACCGTTGCAAGATGCTCGGTACTTACGCGTGATTAATGCCGGTAATTAAAGAAACGCGGCGAGAAACCGTGTGACGATATGAACATCGTTCTGCTCACGCGTAATCGTCAAATCGCCGTTTCAAAACCTGCTCGTTCTCTTCTTTCTATAAGTTTGGTTTTAGAAAAGCGCAGGATAGTTTTAATTGAAAATTTCTGTCAAGCTCTCTAAAACTTTTAGAGTAAATTTCATCTCTGAAAAACGAAAATCTCACTCTTAAAGATTGAAAATTAAGCTACTCTCTCTCAAGACTGCAGGCTAAATTTTTACTTTTTAGAGTAAGATTCTACTCTAAAGAATTAGAAGGCATGAGTTTTCTTTTTATTTCAATTCTTTTTCTTATGTTAGATTAGATTTTAATTCTGTGTTTTTATATTTTTTCAATTGTTCTAAAATTATACTATATATGTATATATTATACTGAAAAGCGCATGTAAATAACATTCTTATTTTTTTTGTCATATTAAATTATCTAATGAATTTATAATTCAATTTTTATATTTCTTCAACTATTTTAAAATTATCCGTGGGTTTGTTAAATGTCAGAATGTTAAATGTCAAATGACAGAATGCATCAGTTGTCTGTGTGGACTTTTAAAATATTTTATTAACTATTATAAGTAATATCTTCTAATTGCAATATTTTTCAGGAATTCCTAGATCTTTAATTTTTAGCAATTTATGGAGCATCTCAATATAAATTATTAACCCAATTTAACTACAAACTTAAAAATTTCTTATTCATATCAGAAATGCAATATAATATTCTTGTCTTTCATTCGCTTAAAATTAACTATTGCTACTCCAAATTTGTGATAAGTTCCTGCGCCGTTTGGATAACATATTAGATACTTGCGACTATGATCCAATATTTTTTTAAAGGACTTCACATCCCTCTCATCGTTCCTTGCGAAATCTAAACCCATGTGTATTCGACGATTTATGTATGCTCAAGGGAGACAAAGAAAAGGAGAGGGATCGGAGGCAGAGCAAAGAGGGCGAAACGCCCCACGCGTGTCTGCGTATCGTTTATCCGTTATTTATTTCCCAAAATTTGAAAATTATACCGCATTTAATACCGCCGCTGGCCGCCGCTCCTCCTCCGTGTTTTATTCATGTCGCAATAAATAAGGAACAAAAGACTGTTTACTGCAAAGTGACGCATCGGATGCGTACAAGAGGGAGACAGTACACTCCTTCTCCATCGTGCCCTTTCACCCACAAATCAAACTGTACCATCAGCTTGACACAAATGTTAGCGTTAATAATTATTATACTATATATTTCCTTCATACATGTTTTTATTTTTTCAATTGCTGTAAATATTACGTTTTTTTAAAAATAAATCTTAATTATTTGGCCATTATTTAAAAACTTTATGTTTATTTAAAAACTTAAGAAAATTAACTATTTCTATTATGAAATGAAAAGAAATTTTTCTAACTCTTAATATATATAGGATATTCTTATCAGAGATGCGTATAGACACGAAAAAAAAAAACACAGAATAAAATTAATGCAATTTTTTCAAAATTTTTTATAAGAAACCTCGTGAAGGCAGTAATGATCATTATCTACTTATTCGCAAAAACAATGGAAAGTTATTCCAAATTTTCAACGGGCTGTTTGCTCTGATTGCCGTTTTTCATTTTTTTGCCTCGCACATCGGCGCACAAAGTAAATGTGAACGCATATATACAAACGCAAGCGTACTTCGTCCGTAGTCTACCGCTTTTAGATGCAATCTTCTTGGTCCCGGCTCGGTAGCCGCTTAAATAATAGATTTTACGACGTCGTGACCAAAATGGCCACGTAATATAACTTGGAGGGTTGCTGTAAATTGTGCGCGAGTATGCGTCGCCGAAGTTCACGTACTTTCGGACTGTGCTTCACATTCCCCCACAAGAGCGTATCATGTGTAAGTCATTACACGGGAGCACGTAATTGGAGTAACGTAAGTGACGTTATCAGCGCCGATCACGGCTTACAAGTGCCGAGATACTATATTATGTACCATTATCACTTCCGTTATTAAAGTGAATTAAGATACTTTTAAAGCAATGAACTTTTTATCTGCTGGTAACAAAGGCACGGTCTACCATCTCTTTAAAATTTAATAAACCATTTTTTGTTTAATAGATTAAAAACCTGTCGTTGTAAATGATTTTCATCTGCTTAATATAATTCACTTGCATGAAAATCTTAAATTATACATTTATATATTTAATAAATTTCTGTTAAATTAGTATTCAAAAATAAAACTTATTACGCATTATATTATCAAAACTAATATATCCAAAAATTAAGTTATTCAATTTAACTATTATTGGGAAAATATATATTAATAAATATATATTGGGAAAAAATACTATATTTTAATATATATTTTAATAAATATTTGTTTGAATAATACTAACATTTACTTATAAATAAATATTTACTAAATAAAAAAAGATAGTTAAATCAAATTAATATTTTTTGATAAAATAAATATATATTTTAGTATAAATATTTAACTAGTACTATTTAAATATATATTTATTAAAATTTAATACATTTTTCTCACTGAATAAATAATAATAATAATAATAATAATAATGTCACTTCGCTGTGATTTTGATTAATGAATCTGTGATTAAGAATCCGTTGTAATCGCACGACCATCAAGCACTACTTCAACAAAAGTTAAGCTCGCCTTAATGACGCAGCCGTGAGAGATCGTGGCTTATTAATTTTTCGAGAGAGGACCATCGCGCAGCATACAGCCTCTCCCATCGGAGCAGGCGACACTATAGAGATAGAAGGAGCGGCTCTTGGCAGATGGTACCCGAGGGGATATCCTTGCCCGGGATATCAAGGGTTACCCACTGCCACTGCCATGGGGACAGTGGCAACGCGCGCGCAAGTAAAGGGTAACTGATTCTAATCACACGCCCTCGGTGTGCCGTAACCTACTACGGCGTTATGATGAATGGCCGGAATGCACCATGACTACCGAATGCGCGGCCAATGTGGTCCGCGATATTAATATCTGCATGATTGATCTGCAACTCGTACAATTTCGAAAGTGCCAAATGCGTCTATAGGCGTAATCATGATGCGAAAGACTTGGTGCGTACAATATATGAAACATCCTATCTTTCCCCCTTTATATATGGATAACATCTTAATTATTTGAAAGTATTCAGTATGATAATTAAAAATTACAACAATTACAGAGAAATAACAATTAAATAGCATATATAGAAAAATAGAATTTAATCGAAGAAAAATGTAATGAGAATACAATGTAATTGAAAATTATAATTTACTTCCATTTAATATTTTTAATGTTTTAATAGTATCATTGTACGTTATAATTTATTTACAAGATACAAAGTATGGTAAAGAAATTTTTGAAAATATTTTTATTCCAGTACATGCGATCAGTTACCAATTATTTACACTAGCAATTCGATCATTATATCACGAGTTTTCAGTGATTTTCATAGAAAACAGCTTAAAAAATCGCAGTATGTCTGGTTTACGCCCGTGTTTATAGAAGCGGCACGCTAGAACTCCGGCATCCGATTCAATTTAGATAACAATCTCGATCGCCGCACGCGCAATAAAAATACGCGGCTCGACTGTGCCCGTGAATTATGGAGGCGCCGTATTAAAATCGTTTGCAATTTTGTATCTGATTGCGCGGTGCGCGACACGCTGTATAAGCCATTCGCATTTCGTTCTGTACGCATAATAAATTTTTTCTCGGAAGATTATCGTTTATTCGATCCAAAACAGTCATTGGTAAAACTCAATAATTAACTAGAAAAAAAGAATTAAAATTATTGTGTATGCGTACGCGCGATGAAACTTTAAATATCAATGATACATCGTGTTATAATTGTTTCATTGCGATTTAATTACAAGCAATAATAATTACAATAATAATTACAATTAATAATTTTAATTAGAAACCTATATTCAATTAACATAAACGCAAAGCTTATTATCCATAACTAGACACATTGTGAAAAAATAAACATATGAAATTTTACACCTTCCGTCCGCAATCTGGATTTTTGAGCCTCAATGCAGAATTTTATATTGCTCTGAATTATACAAAAATCTGAAAAAAAATGTCACATGCCTGTAATAGTTTTAATTTTTTACTATATTTTTACTATCACACACTTAGAAGTCGAATTTTTTATATTTTACTTATTCTTTATAAGTTTAAATTTATCTATCAGAATTCACAATCAAAATAATGACTTCCTTCAAAGTCCAATTTGAACGATAAAGAGTTAATATAAATAACAAAACGATATATTTCACTCGATTACTGCTATATTTTATTCTTGTATAAAATTCAAATCTTTAATAAGAACATAAAGCATTATTAATCGATTCAAAAAGAACAAGACTTCACAATAGATTTTCAAATTATACATCATTAGGAAAGTGTCGATCACAAATCGCCATCGACCCGGAAATCGTCTATATGGTGAAAGGCCAGAGCGATATCGTTCACAATGTGTCTGCATCCCAGAAAAGGACAATGAGAGAATGTCTATTTCTTTTCAGCGCGTGAGACAATTTTGTCTTAGATAAGATCAGGGCGAAATCTTCCCTCGCGCGCCGACTTGAGGGAGAAGGGAAGATGATTCCGAGATATCGTCGACATAAAACCTTTAAGGTTCAAATTTGCATGTTACAACCTGTACCTCCCACCTTCTTGATCCTCTCTCCCCGACGTAGACTTTCGCGACCGCTCGTCGTACACTCTCACCATCGCGACTGCCAAATCCGAAAGCTCAGTCTTATCCCAGCTATTTTGAATGTAAGATTCTTTTTTCTCTCTCTCCCTCATCCTCACATACACGCGTAATCTTACCCCATCCGAGGGCAGCCAGAATTTCAGGCAACCCCGCGCACGAATCTCTCGAGCAGTCACAGCTTCCCTTTGTAAGAACAGCTTTTGGTCATTTCGAGGATTCCGTGCTTAAGCCTTCTTGTTTATGGGCAAGATTTTCCCGCTATTGATATCGAAAGACATCGCTCTGGTAGTTTTTTAAACGGCTGCCAACCCGAAACGATCTTCATCTAGCAAGTCGAATAGAAGAGAATATTTCGATCGTTATCGTTATAAGCCAAAGTGTGTATTACATTTTTATAGTAAAATAATGACAAATTTGCATTTATCTCTATGTAATTAACTCGCAAAACTGACAGTATCTATCTTAAATATATAAAGTGTTATTAATTTTTATTTGTTTTTAAATACTAGAAAGATCATATTTAGAAAAAAAGCATCCATTATAAAATTATTTGCTTCATTTCTCAACTTTATATATAAACTTTATATATAAAGATTCAAATGATATTCATTTATACCTACACTTTAAAGTTAAGGACCACTTGTCAGTCTTATGAAAGAAAGAAAGTTAAAGAAAGGCCGTCAAGAAATATCATCGAGAGGGCGATCTTTCTAAACTGCAAGAAAACGAGGTGCTGAATTAATTGAATACCGGACATCCGAATCATACTGTCAACGGTTGATCGCGTTAAGTGAGTGCCGTACTAATTGAGATCTCTGCGTCGATACTGGTGTGCATAAGCGCCTGTGCCAAACAATAACTGTTTGCACGAGGCCACCCCTTCTGTTTGCGCAGGCTGAGCGCAAGTACGAAGAGGTGGTTGAAAACGAAGCACGCTCCGACGGTGATGCCGACAGCGGCGGTAACTGAAGTCGGGGTAGGTAGCTCATGTCGCCCGATATCGAAGGAGGAGACTTTAAATTAAAGGACGTCGCGTCGTTGGCTCTACTCCGAGCAAACTCCAGAGAACGTTATTTGCTTACACCGCGACAAATTGAACCCCTACATCCACGCACATTCACAATCAATGTGCGCACGTCGTTCATCGTGATGAACATCTTCTCTATCATCCTGCTTTTTCGCTCAAGTCGTATTATACAAACCGTAATTTGCGTTCTGCCGTATTACAAACGATTGCATTGATTCTAAAAAATGAATTCTAAGTATTTAACAAAGGCTAAGAGGCTAAAAAGTCATCATTATAGAAAGTCTTCATTATAGAAAAAGCTAAAATGCATGTATCTCTAATATATTTCTAATCTACAAATTTCTTCAAATAATAATTTCTTTATAAACTTCTCACAGATTTAACTAAATTTTGTTCGTTAGAATTAAGCAAGGAAAGTAAATTAAACATAAAGAGACATGACGCCTTATTGACTGACAAGTTTTTAACATTAAAGTATATATAATTGAATATCATAGGCACTTGAATCTTTATATATAAAATTGGAATGAAACAACTTTGTACAATATTAGAGAATTTAATTTAATTGAAAAAAATATTACAATAATTGTATAAATTGAATAAATTGTAAAAATAGTCCAACTATGCATGTCTACTAATGTCATAACATGTCTATCTCTTTATCGTTTAGGAGACAAGTCTTAAAGTTACATCAAATAAACACGTGTAATGAGCTCATCAATTCACGGTAATATACAGTTATCATTTGATAAATATCTATTGATGAAACTGCATTCTCTCATAGAGGTCGATGTTACGACATCGAGAGAGTTACTCGGTCATGACATACGACAGTCAAGAAATCACACTCCAGCAGTTTCATTCGCGTGAGAACATTAATATTCATGTAATTATACTGTTATATGTCATTTTTCACAACGATCAGTTCTATTCTAGAAGTTATCTATACTTTTCCTTGGCCAACTAACTGTTCGGCTTCCTTTGCCTATTACATAAAAAGGTCGCGAAAGCGCATACGCTATATATCATCAGAAAAAGTTTCAAAAGACTTTTACAACTGACAGCGAATAGCAAACTAACAACATTTATTTGACCATTCGCTTTCGTTGATTATTCTTGTGTGTCGCATAACATTAACCTGATAAGGATATATTTAAGTTTGGTACGTTATATACAGTTAAGCAAAGAAAGCAAATTACATAAAGAAATAACATATTATTTGCAAAACACTTGTATATAATTATGAATTAAATGGGTGAAAGAATTATCTTGAATTATCTTTGAAGAATCAAATCAATAACCTCTATTTCTGCTGTTAATCTTCTATGCGTTTCATAATAACAAGTAAACGAACAATCTTATTCTTATGTATGTGTCAATAACGCAATAATAAAATTTTCATATAGACATTGAAATTAATTATAAATCTACTGTAAACAATTATCGTAAAAATATTAAAACCAAATGTACTACATATATTAAATGTAAAAGGATATAATATAATCAATTTGCTTAAAACAAATTATTATAATAAAATGATGATCAAAACTCCGCAGGATAAGTATGTTATAAATCCGAATACTTTTGTACCAAGCTAGAAAGTAAGGGGAGAAAGCGTTCTCAGCACGATAAATATTAGCGGCTTTATCGATTTCACCAGAGCCAGAAATGACGGATGACCTGGCGCGACTCCCGGGGACAAATATTTTATGTTTTCTGCGCGCGATATCTGTCGCACGTTATTTATCTCGAGTGTGTATTATTGTTGTTTATTATCTACCGCTCGGTACATTTAACCTGCATCATTTCCTCCCGCGACGCACAATGCCAGAGCAGCACCGAGATCTCCGAGACGAATAATGCTGCGGAATTTCCGGCCGCTGAAATTTCAACTTACGATGGACGAAAGTTGCCCCTGTGTGTCTCTCAACCTCCCATGGACTTTCGTACGTCCCCGCGTCGTTTGTCATCGCAATCGTAGGAAGAAGTTCTACCGTAGGGAGGAAATAAAAAAATACTTCGACAAATAACGCTCAAAGCTGGCATGAACGAAGAAGTAGAAGTTGTTGTTTTTACTTCGATCGAGCACAATCCAATACAGTTATTTTAAAAGCAGTATTTATCTCCCTCGAAATAATTGCAGCATACTTTTACAAATATTTGTTAATGTACATATATAAAAATTGTCTTTTTTACAATATTGCAACAAAAGATGTTAATTTCTATATATTATATCAATCATAAAACTTTCGATCGTCCTTGTTAATCGATAAGAATAATTATATCTTAAAATGTAATCGAAAAATTTCATAATTTTAACAATTCTTATTTACATAAAGATGTCAAACTTGCAAATAAGAATTAAATTTTCAATTTATCTGTTATGTGCATTTTGAATTTATTTCCATAAATGGAATTCTACCTTGCCCAGCATGCTCCGATTCGCTACAAAGTACGCGATCAAACGATAATTTTTCCATTCTTTTATTATAGATCTACACATAATGACATACCGGTAATTCGACGCATAAACGCATAGGGTGATCGCGTGTGCATTGTGAAGTCACTACGCGGGGACAACAGTCTCCCTAATTTCGAGCGTGACGTATTTCATACGATAACTTCTTCATTAGTGTTCCCACGCGATTGACATCGGAGCGAGTGCATCGGAAAACAAAAGAGCCAACGAGCGATCGAGGATAACTTTTTGCTCGGTATTTCCGGAAACATCGACATTCGTTCGCGCGACAATACAGCAAACGTATTTGAAATGGGTGACGAGCAGGTGTAAAATCACGATGTAACTCGTCCAGCAGATGGTCAAAAATCACGATGCGTGATTATGCCGGTTACCTGACTTCGCTAGCCTGATTGTCTGAGGGTGGACTGTGGCATTCAACACGAGGGGGATCGAGATTCAACTAACATATGTAAGGTACATAGGCACATGCGAGAAATTCACGCATGAGAAACGATACAGTTACGAAATTCCTACTAATGAGCAATTTCCAATGAATGAATTCATCGATCAGATTTCTTTCGCTATACTAAATGCAGTTTGACTAAAATCAGTCTTGGACATTATTTTGGTATCTATATACATAATCCAATAACACATTAATAAAATTAAAAACAATAAATACAATTCTCACTGTTTCTTACTGTTTCATAATTTTTATGTGTGTTTTATTTTATATTATAATATAATAGAGAGAGACTAAACAAGAGAAAATCTATTTATATAAAATTTATTTAAAAAATAAAAAGTGTAAAGTGCATTTTAACGAATAAATAGATTTAAAATACAATAATATATTGATCTGACAAGAAGTTTCTTCCTCCCACAATTTTCGGAAATCACGCAATTTCGTTGGCGCGATTTATCTCGCCATGTAGAATATTATCGGCCGAATAATCAAGCAGCCGCATGCCGAGGTGAACGTCGCGAAAGAAGCATGGCAGGTGTCTACAGTTGCCCATCCAATCGGACGAATCTCGAATGGCATCTGCAGGGACCACAAATTCCCAACGTGACAATCGTCGCGTCCGTCAACGAGCAGGGAATAAAAAGAACCACACACAGCACACAGGAGGGTCCGGAACGCGCGCGGGGGTGGGCGACCACCAACCACCCAGCGTACCAGCGGGACGAGCGGCAAATCGACACTGGGTGTTTTAAAACGAGTGCTATCGATAATCGAAATCGCTCGGGGGTTGTGGTTGCCCGGGGCTTTAGGGTAAATCTCGCGCCACATTCGCTCCCTCGGTCCTCTCTCCCCCTTTTTCATTCTTCCTTTCCCTCTTGTCTTCCTCGTATTCACTCTCTCTCTCTCTTTCTCTCTCTTCTTTCCACCCCTACTTTTCATCCCTTCCCTATCGTTATTCTTTCTCTCGCTTTCTCTCGTAACGTATACGACCCTCGTCTTGCTCGCCCTCTCGTCACGATTGCGTCACATATACGTACACATGCAGACGCTTTTGCCACCCCCGCTTGCTCCAGATCACTCTCCCGGTCTCTGATTCCAGTCTCGAGGGTGACCAACCGCGAACATTCTGATACCTAAGCTACCACCGCGATTCTTGTGCGGTTTACCCCTAACTCAAATCCGAAACTCTCTCTCTCTCTCTCTCTCTCTCTCTCTCTCTCTCTCTCTCTCTCGATACTCCCAGGAAACGAGATTAACGGCCATGGTGACTGGTTTCACGAACACCATTTAGAACAAGACTATCGGTACGTTATGTATGTCCGAATCCCTTTGACTTTCATTTTCTTCTTTTCCTTTTCCACATGATTGTGAATGTGAAGGAATCGAATGAATCGAGAAACAATGACAAACGATTTGACCGTGGAATCGAATTTCTCAAAGATTTATCAGATTAACGTATTTACAGCAAAAGATTTTAAGCAACATGTGAAAAACTCATCCGCTAATAAAAAATTAATTTTATATAAATAAATAACAGAATTTTTTCTATAATTTTTATTTCAGATTTCA
>Ga0157364_1003400_pt1 | contig 15417 bp, 6 predicted proteins | sample AttsexASBM2_FD_111476 | JGI IMG/M metagenome (GOLD analysis project Ga0157364, IMG submission 111476) | Fungus gardens microbial communities from leaf cutter ant in Ribeirão Preto, State of São Paulo, Brazil - Atta sexdens ASBM2 | ecosystem: Host-associated > Fungi > Mycelium > Unclassified ...
AATTAATTTTATCTTTTCAAGATAACTCGAACTTTCTGCCGAATCTTACTTAGTTTTTTCCTTTCGTAAATTTCTTTTTTAATTACACCAAGATAATTTCGTCAACAGTATATTAAGATAATCTATATAAGATAATCTGAACCATCACGAACCGAACACGAAAATAGATTAAGTCTAACAGCGGTATACTTTCGGCTTCAAGACCGCTATATGACGCTTCCGCCAAAACTGTGACAACAGCCTCGCTCTGGCAATTTAAATTTTACAGCTAGTCTTGACATGCAAGCGGCATTATGCATGCCGGCCGTACACGCCGGGTTTTTCTGTTAAATGTGTCCTCCTCGCGTTCGCGAATTGCAAAATTCAATTCGGACCTACTCTCCGTTGCCCGTTATCTACAAGCGAGTACATTTTACGATGAATATTTCACGGCTTCTGCATTTATATTTTATCGTGCTACTCTTAGCAACCTTCGGTAATTACATTTTACAAAGCATTTCAGACACCATCGGATGAAATTTTAGGTTGTCCGCTTGCCTTTTACGTGATCGGAACGCAGACGAGCTAGATTTTGAAATGCTAACAATATAATACATTTGTACAATCTACAAGACGTTACACGATTATCATTCTCTTCAGAATTTGCTTAGCTTTACTTTAATACGAAAATGCAAAATTTATTTAAGAAGAACTCGTACCTATTTGATGAAAATCAAAATTCCTTTTCTCTTTGCGATTATTAAAGTTGAATAATAATAAATTTACAATATATAGTTAAAAGAAGTATAGTGAAATTGTACAATGCATAATTTTTACTTAATACAAACTTTTGAATAAATTTTAAGTTTATGTCTTTTTTATTAATTTTTTTCAGGAGAAAATTTTATAGGAATAGTGGAAAAATAATTTTTATTTTCATTTATTCCGCTGAGATTTTTATCCTATCATGTCGCTTTTCTCAGTAAGTTTGATTAAATTATAACATTTGGGAAATGTGTTTTGTGTTGTGCAGAGATATGAACAATTTGAGTTTCGGGACACGATTTTATTTCAAGATCGTTAAACTTATACAGTTGTATGATATTTATGTTTCTTTTAATTTTTTAAATCGGATCTAACGTCACAGGACTTATAATCAGAGTTTGAAAATACTATCTGCGTAGCAGTAATAAGTTTCACATAAAGCAAAACTGAAAATTTGACGTTTTATATATATACTTGGCAGTTACAAATTTCTTGTAAACACGTTTTATGATATTCAGATAACTTTTATCTGCTATTTAATTCACTATTTTGATTTGCAGAATTGAATATGTATATAAATTCACTATGAAATATTTAAGCACTAAGATTTTCGCTTTGACCGAATATAGGATTTTTGTTACTAATTTTATTATAATTTATATTATAATATAAGTACTATTTAATAATTTAAGTACTATTTTGAATTTTTTATTTTAAATCTAAATTCAAAAAAATAAGCGTTATAAAAAAATTATCCTATAGACTAAGTTTTGTCAAAATCAAACGAGCAATTTATAAAATAAGAGGATAACTCTAAATGAGGTTACCGTTTCACAAAGGATTAATAAACAATTATATTCCGTTCGCATATCAAAAGAACGAAGTGACCCCGTGTACTAAGTAATATTAAATTTATCTTTAGATCAAAGTAGAATCATCATTACGTTGCAGAGCTCAGTAATCAAGCATGTTTGTATCGCGCATGCAGTTTATATGCAGATAGCTACTCGGGCAGACGATACACGTTCACAGTGAATTTCGCCATTGACACACCAACAAGACGACACGCTTACTCATTACGTATACTTAATTAGAAAACTTCGGTACCGCTACATAGCATAGGAATAAATCATGGCGCTGCATCCCCATCGTGTCTGGTCGAGCCTGCGAGCAACTATAGCACGTGATAATATGCACTGCAGTGATAAAAGACTAAGAGTGATAAATGACGCAAGGAGGAAGCATTCCTTATAACCTGTTTATTTTTCCATTTAGTGAATCTTGTATCAGTAAACAGATAAAGATAACTGAAAGTTGTTACATTTAAATATTTTTGGCTGCAACCACTTGCTTTAAAAATTTGCGTGTTTAAGCCACAATTTATTTCTATTTATATTATATTTATATTTATATATATATTTAATATTTAATAAAATTATTTTGCCAATTAATCTGTTAAATGTGAAATATATATATAATTTCACGTTATTCCTCGTTGTGCGTCATAAATTGCAGTATGCTGAACTTTATAAACGTTACAACGAATAATCGACTGAAATTCTTTTCAGCTTATGAACTTGTCTGATGATTTATAATTTAATAAATATGATGTATTACTTTTGATATATTAATATATAAGAGAAATTCTATGCGAATTACATTTTTGAAATATAATTTCAAAAATTAGAGACATTAAAAAATTAAAGATTGATTTTTTAAATATTTTTTAATAGAAAGTATCAAACTTCATTTGTCGAACATTCACAATCGACTATTCTCGCTTTTAAAATTTTTAAGGTTAGATCGTGATTTATTTCAATTTTGCCAATTATATCTAAAAAGCGTACTCATTACTGAGTACCGAGAAAATTTCTCATTGAGAGAAATTTCGAGAGAAATTGATTTATTATTGATAGCGATGAGATTTATATTTTATTAAAAATAATACGAATACTAGATATGGTAACGATTCACGTTGTCACGTTTAATAGACACCGTTAAATTATAAATCAACAAACGAGTTCATAAGCTGAAAAGAATTTCAGTCGATTATATATTGTAACGTCTATAAAGTTCGATATATCGTAGTTTACGACGAAAGAAAGGGCGTGAAACTTGAAATGTTGTATCTTTTTCACAAACAATATAGCTGTGACCTTGTCATTTTCGTACAAAGATTAATTTTGATTAAAAATTACTTTATTAAAGTATTGTATAATAATTACAAAATTTCGCATCTCTTTTGGTCTAGATTATTGGCTATTTTCTTTTTGATGGCAGAAATAACTTCGCAAATATAGGCAATTGAAAATAATGAATGATTTTCCAATAATTAACACATTTATGTGTGTGTGTGTGTGTGTGTGTGTGTGTGTGTGTGTGTGTGTGTGTGTGTGTGTGTGTGTGTGTGTGTGTGTGTTGTAGGTATGTGTGTATATAATCTACTCTCATACATGGGTCAAGATAATTTTACTTCGCAGTATGTATACATAAAATTAAAGATAATAAAATTAGAAAAAAGAATACATTTATGATATTTAAATAAAGAGACAAAATATTTTTTTTCTTTTCATCTCCTATCGTTTTTGCTATTTATTTAGTTATAGGCACGAATTGTTAATTTCTCTAAAACGCAAAAATTAATAAATAATTTGCTTTTCTATTCTCTATACGAAATAAAATAAAATTATAATATAAAATTCAAGATTATAAAATCAGAAAGAAGGTACGTTCTTAATATTTAAAAGAGAATACAAAATAACTTATATCCTTTCTCTTCGCTTTTTTTATTTCCGCCTTTTTTATTATTTCCGTTTGTTTATTTGATAAGTATTATGTATTAAATTTCTCTGAAATGCAAAAAGAATCGATAAACTAATTTTCTCTTCCATTCTATACGAAGTATAAAATAAGAAAATTTCGGAGGTATTTGTCCGTTGAATGTCTCGCGAAATCCGGTGCATAAATCACTCCGTTCAATTGTGTCAAATTAATCCTTTCTTGATGCTCTTATATTTCATTGTTCTGCCTTTGGTTTTTGTTACGTGTGATTAGCTCTTCGTTCAAATCAGCCACGAAGGCAATATTTCGCAGCGCTAACGAAACAATTAACGACGTCATTCGGTCGGGCAAAAAAAGATTGTCCGTGAAAAACTGCAGTTGTTTTCTGCGATCATTTTCTGGGTATCGACCTGGGATGAGAAAAGGGACGAAAGTGTGCCAGAGTAATTTTCTTGGACGTTGTTTTACACAGCGCATCGTCGGCTGTTAATCTTACCAATTAACGGTCTTCGGATGACATAAAAACCATGGCGGCGACGAAGTAGAAGCGACGCATAAAAAGGAAGGTAACTCGAAACTTGTAGTAAAACGGAGGAAAATTGGTAGAATTAATGGCGTGTACCCGCGCCTGTCATAATCTTCAAATAATTACGCTCGTAATTTTACGATCTCTTGACATCCTACTTAAACTTCGAAAGAAATGTCCTTGTTCAAAGATTTCTCTAGTGGATTATTATCGTAATTTTTATATTCTTGAAAAAGAGAAAAAGAAAAAAAGAACGATTCTTTAACAGGGTAAGTTGAAAAACTTTATGAAGCTTTAAAAATACAGATACGAGTTGAGATTATGTTGTTTTTGAACAAATATCAGATGATTAATTTTTATGATAGAAATGTTTATATCGTACCATAATATTTTGATATCAAAAAAATATTATATAAATTTTCATGTTGTAAAATAATTTTTAAAAAATCTAAGGAGTTACGAGTAAAAAGAATTCATATAAATAATAACAATGAGGAAGATAAATCAAAATAAAAAAGAATCAAAATTGGGCTTCTAACAATGAGAAAATTAAGATAAAACGCAAGAAACGCATCTTTATTCGAGTTTTTCTTGGCGGAAAAAGTCAGATGAAGCAGAATCGATTTGGATTATGGAGATTATTTGAATGAAATACGAGATAACGTTTTAGTAAATTGCAAAAATATTACTGCAGAACGTGGAGAATCGTTGTTGAGATTGTCTCGGCTGTTTGTCATGATTTATACCTCTTACGCGACTCCGTGATGCAAGAAATGTCGAATTAAACTTGGCGTAAACGGGGTAGCGAAGGCGCATGCTAATTAAGATATAACATTGACTAATGGCTGCTAATCCTAACGCGCATAAATGAAATATAATTCACTCTGCGGCGGGGTATATTACGCCATAGTCGGTTTATACGCAGCGCACTTACTTTCACAGGAACGTGCCTGGTGATTTAAGTATCCGCCGTTAATAAGGACAGCTACTATACGTCGGAATAAGCGTGTCTGATGCGATTTTTAACTATTATTAATTTCACGAGAGTTTCCTCGAGCCGGATTGCGTTGTTGAATGCATCGATGAAGAATGACTTGCCCCTTTTAGACGAATTTACATTTGAATAAAGTTAACGCTTTATGAGATGTATGAATAATTTTATATGAAATCGCTCTTGTGATATATACAAAATTAAACATTTTTTTTCCGTTATGAATTTTTTAGTTTATGATATAATTTACAAGTGATTTCTTTTAACAAAAATGGAACATTCTTACAACTTTTAAATCATAAAAAGTTGTAAACACAGAAAATTTAGAAGTTACAATTTAAGAGTAAATGTAAAAAAATAAAAAAATGTATGTTTATTTAAATGTAATTTTTTATTTAATTGAAATTAATTTTTACTTTAATATTAATATGCCGGAATATTAATATGCTAGAGTTATTAAATAGTTTTGATCGAATTAAACAGTTTGCTTGCATCTAATAAGTATTCATTACGCTTTTCCATTTGTCGCGACGATGCTTGAATAATAATTTTATTCGCTTATCTCTTAATAAATTAGAGAATCGCGATCAGTCGCAAAAAAACATTGATTCACCTAATGTTATGTAAGAGACATCTATTTGGCCTGGTTTTCTTCGACTTTGACGGAAAACCCGCGGTTTCTGTGCCGCGAAGTTTATCTTGTCTGCCGTCCCGTTTTCTTTTTGCAAGGAAGAAAAAGAAAGACGAAGAGCGGAAGAACCTCAGAAAGTTCCGGCGGCAGAATAGAGAGGACGGTTCAAGAAGTGCTCTCAGCGTGGAAACGAGAAAAATCACGGGAAGCGCGCGAGTGTGAGCGAGCAGTGCGCCGCATCTCAAGGATTTCTCGGGTTAAAGTCACCGAAATCTCGACCGGACAAACGAAATTAGGAACACGATGAACTGGTCCTTTGCGAAAACTCAGCTCTGAGAAGGAAAGCTGAGACTAGTCTTGTTAGAATTCGATAAAATTTCTCGCGAATACGTTGGATACTCTGTCGAAACGTTGAAACACACGACAAGTTATTTTTTTTCTCTTTACTCTTCTCTCTTTATTGCAAAATGGATCAATTAATCGAATAATCGTAATCATTTAGAGAAAACTGTATATAATGTATAAAAGATAGACACTAGTTTTCTTGCGATTAAAAGGTGTAAAATTGAAGTTGATTGACTTAAAATCGATAAGGTAATAAACTTTTTTCAAATCACATTATCAAAAATATAAATATTTCATAAATGATTCTATTATTATATCTGAATAATGTGTAAACTTTTAACACAATTCACTTATGTTGAAAAGTTATTTAATTTTTTGTTTGTTTTGATTCTTATCAAAGCAAAATCACGCTTTGTAGTATTTGTCTGCAAATTTATTACGAAAAGTAATACCGTGAATTAATAAAAATTTTATATTTATTAATAAAATTCTAACAAAAATTTTTGTGCGAAAGTTTATTTAAAGCCACTTACTCGTTTAAAAGTTGTTTATCTAAAACTGCAGAAAAACATGGTTATTGCGCAGCATAAGCCAGCCAAATTTGTCGTTTTGTTTTTGCAATTAGTTTCAGAGCATATTTATGACAAAATTTTTTGGCTGAAATTAACTGATATTGACTTTTGTAATCTTTTTGACTGATATATTTTTAGCTATTTTATAATCAGAACATCCTTAATGCTATTGAAAGTTGTGTGCCGCTATATTTTTATATTACATTTATATAACAAATTTCAGTTAATATTTTATTCTGTTAATATTTTATTCAGTTAATACTCTATTTTCTCACAAGAATTTAACTTTACCCATTTACTTTAGCTCAAGATTAAAATATTTCGTTTTTGCTCCTCTAAATAGAAATAAGAATTTTTCACGACATAACAGTTTTGATACGACAGATAATTTTCTCACATTGTACAGGTATTTTATGTACGGAAAAATTACAGGACTTACGGAAGTATTATTTTGTACGAAATCATGAAGCTCATAAGAAAATGTAAAAAATAAAGAATTAATGAGACATGATTGTATACTGAAATAATAGTAACATTATTATGACATCTAATACATTCACATATAAATATTTTTCAACACCGTGGAAGTAATTAATTCTGTCATTAAAATGAATTTTCAAAGAAATTATTGTATTTTTTAACATCAGAAGATACATAAATTCAACTGAAATATTAATAATAAAACTGTCTAATAAGGATTTTCAATTGCTCTGCATTAGTTTTATGCGAACCACACTGAAATAAATATATGAAGTTAATATATGAAGACTTTATCAGTGAGCTTTATGAAATCGTTTTTAATTCAAAGCGATCATATACAAATAGCGTCCATTAATGCGAAATCGGAATGGCTTGGTAATCGTGCAACTGTCCGTGCACGATATATTGCCAGTTCTTTGTACACGACGCGACGCTTTGTCAGTTTTGCAAATTAAAAATATTCAGTGAATGGTCGCAAAAAAAGAAGAACAATCGCTTGTTTTCAACATCAACGAGATAATTCTTTCTCATCTGCCTTTGCAAAGGCCGTGTCCAGGTTACGAGTCCTGCCATTCTCTACGTCTCCCTTTTCTCCCTGAACCGAGGGAGATTGCTTCTGGCACCCTGCTCGGAATAACAAATATAAACCGACGATTTGCAACCGCTGACGTAAAAAGGACCGATCCCTCGCAATCACCGCGCGTACATATATCCGAAATACAATTTATAAATCCCATTATATATACTCATAGGGATGCTGATATAATCGAGTTTAGAATTATGATAAAAAGAATTTAAAAAAGAAAAAATAGATATAATCTTCATTTAGCAATTATACCGAATAAACAGATAGCTCCAATAATAATATTTTCAATAAATAGAAAGAAAAATATCATATAATTTTGAGATTCTTGTTTAATGTCTGTATCAGACTACAAAGAAAAAAATGTTTAAAATAAAAATTTAGCTTAGATACAAATCTGAAAATTAATTTTGTTGAATTATTATATAATAAAAATTAAATTATTAATATTAAAATAATTATGAATATTAATTGTTAATTTAGTTGCTATCCCAATCTTTAGTCTGATACGGGCATTAGAGTAAACAATTTCGCGCGCAGCACCGACAGCCAATTGGATTCACATGAACTATAGTCAAACGCGTCAACAAGAATCATACTTGTCTCTTACGAGTCATTCGTTCGTCGTTGTTGTGATGTTATAAATGTACAGAAATCAAACGGATTTCATTTGGTAAGAAGAACAAATTAATATTGATATCGATATAGTGAAGATTAATAAAGCTGCTAATTCTGTTCAAGTTGGCTGAATTGCAATATCGAACTTTTCTTCATATCTTTTTTTTCGCGAAAACGTTGATGTTATTTGTTATAATTTTTAGTACAATAAAATCGCCGACGCGTCAACATTGCGGTTTATTCCATTTAGTTAGAAATGAGTTAGAACCCGAATCCTTTTTCTCGAGACTCGCCGACGCTAGCAATTATTATTTATATAATAACTGTCATGTGTTATTTCTAGTTTTGTGACATTTTATTCCTGCGATTTTGTGTCACTTCTTGTATTAACGATTTAACAAGTTATTTCATGTTTTAATGATTGACAAACTCATTGTCTTTCTAGCAATGCAGTTACTGTACGGTTTCATAATATTAATTGAGAGCTATTTATGTAGTGAAATCTTATAAGATTATTCTGCGTTATCAAATTACTGAATCATTGATTTGTGTGAAATTCAATCGAAACATATATAATTTGCCAAATACATTGAACGATATTAAAGTCCTCTCAGTTGCCGTGACCTTGTTAATTAATTATAGTAAACATTATGTGCTCGTTTTCGCGCAACCTCATTCCGTTTGTATTATTCAAATCATTTTAAATATTTATATTTTTAATCATTTTCTCCTAATGGATATCTCTATATTTAATAAGAAATTTATTAAACGTTGAATTCTTTCTTTAATTATTCTTTAATTATATTCTGCTATTATTTTTTGTCGTTTTCTATTCTATATAATAAATATTTCTTTAAGTTCATTCTAAAAGTCCTCTTTCCTCTTATTACATTTCGTATTAAGTCTAAGTTATTGAACAAGATAATTCAGCAATATTTAATGATTATAGATAGGATTTTCGACAGATGATACAGCATTGTGACTCTGGCACAACAACAAATAATTTGATAAAAGACAAACGATCTTTTGTTAATTATTTAAAGTCAAGACGTAAAGAAGTCTAAAATAGGCACGTAAATAAGTTTAACATCGTAATATTTGTATATTACGATGCAAATATTAAGGAGCATCATTTTCATAACTTTATTAGGTAATTATTATCATTGTGTTTCGTATATATATATATATACATATATGTATATATATATGTATATAACAAGATAATAATGAATATATAATTAATATTATATTAGCAATTAATTTATTATGATTAAAAATTGGTTTTTTAATTAAATTAATTTATTAAAAATAAACTTTTATGAGACTTGAAAGAATAAAATTAATTCTTTGATTACATTCTGATATAAAGAAATATTTTTATCAATATTTTTATCAATAAAGAGACATTTAATAAATTATCAATTATGTTTTTTAGTTTCTGTGACTGCATACGTGCTAGCAAAGGAAAATGAGAATTACGAAACATGGAATAAAAATAACGAATATGTAGAATACAATGGAAAGCACAAAAATTACACTGAAAGCAACAAATCAAGAGTTTATATAAAAGACACTGTAAGACGATCTCATTACGTGGATCCCTTGCATCTATCAATGGATGGGGACACTTGGCAATTAATCTTTTTGATAATAATAAGCATGTTGATATTCTCATATTTGTCAATTTATCTCAAGTAAACAACGACTTCTCTTCATATTTATGTTTATATGCTACTAATTTTATAATCAATTAGTTTTATATGTAAGAATGATTTACAATATATCAAAGATTTACATATATCAAAGATTCTATTAAAAAAAGATTTTAAGACACGGAATATAATAATATTAAATATTTGTTATTTTAGCTTATTACTAAACAATTAAATAATTATTATAATAAAAACAAATAAATAAAAAAAAATTAATTATAATAAAATTAATAGTATTAATTTAATTCAGGCTACACTATTAATACTGAAAAATTATTTATTTCCAAATAACTAGAGTATATATTAATTATTATAAACATTTTTGTTTGAACAGAATAAAGACGAAATTTTGGCCTGTTTTTGCAAATTGGTCTTTTGTTACTTTGGAGGATTATTTCTCTTTCTGTAGACCTTTAATTGCGGCTGTGACTCGCCATTCAAGGGACAATATGTATCAAGAAGTATATCAAACATATAATGTGAGTAAAATGTATAGTATGTGCTATATTATCACCCACAGAAGAATTAATTAATGATAGATATTTGTATATTATAAATATATATATATATATATATATATATATATATATATATATAAATGTATATAATGTGTATTTATATACAAATGTTTGCATATATCGAACAAAATTATTATTATAAATATATTTTAGAATAATAATTTTTTAATAAATTAATATTATTAATAAAATTTTTTAGCTGCCAATGGGATTCGTTTAAATAAAGCATTTAGATTAATGCTTGTAAGCTAATACAAAGTGTCACGTATGATACCTATTACTAAACATATCAACTTCGTGCAATATCAAAGATTAAAGAATGATACAAGTAAAATATAAGTAGATTCTAAAAATATATATCAATAACTGATCAAATAATCTTATAGTAATAAATATTTGTAGTATTTTTAATTTTAACCTTTATTTATTTTCAGCTTAATTAAAACAAAATAAAACAAAATAAAAATTAGTTCTTTTAACTTATTTCTAACTTATTCTTCTAACTTATTTCTAACTTATTTGAATACAAATTGTTTATATTACTACTTACTTAAATCATCATAATATAATTTTTATATTATGATGATTTAGGTAAGTAGCCAAAATGAACTCTATTAAGGATTGTTAATAGATTGAAAAATCGAATTTATGCTTCAAAAATAATGATGCGTATTGATATATATTTTTAATTGCAATGCATATATTAAATAATATTAACTCTAAATCTAAAATTTGTATAAGTACGCATAATTTTAGATTTTTAATATTATTGAATATACATTATTTCTTTAATATTTATAGATTGATATATAAACATATACATAATAGTTTGTGTACATATTACAGACATGCTGGATTTTTTTAATCTGACAAACATTTTTTATAAGTTATATTTTTTTATAAATCATATTTTTTATAAATTTTGTACATTAAAATCGACAATTACATATTACACTCTTATCGTTTATGTTCTTAATGCTTATTGTTTTTTTTAAACGAATATAATAGAATAAACTAAAATTTTATAAGTTTTATAGAGAACTAATTTATTTTTGAAAGATAATTTCTTCTTTAGTGTCTTTTCTTAGAAAAAATGTTAAAGAACAATTTTCAAGTTATGAGTAAATGAGTAAAAAAGAAGAATCTTTTAGTAACTAACCCTCGGAACCTTAAACAAATAAGATAATCGTATCAAACATTTAATTTCAAGTGGAATTTGCTAATTTTAACTTGAAATGAAATCACAAATAGAGAATCTATAACGTACAAATTAGAAAGTGTGTTTTATAATAAATGAAAACTTTTCTTGATATTTTTAGTATTAGCTAAATAATCTATGTCGACTCAAGCTTTTAAAGAATTATTAGCTTTTAAAGAATTTCTCATTAAAAAGATCTTTGTTAGTCAAAACATATTATATAGTTGTAAATTAAGAGGCGTGCTTTACATCAAGCAAAATACGATAGAATCAACCGCGTGCATTTATGTCATGCGGTTATCAAATTCAGACATGGTTATTATATACCGCAATAATGACGGAACTAATTTAAACTTCAACTTAATGCAAAAGATTTTTCAAGTCCAAATTCATTTTGAATAAAATCCTTTTGCTTTATTATTAAATATTTTATTTATGCGAAATTATATTATAATATTAAGAATATAGAACAAAGTATTTCCTTATATGTAATATAGAATAAAATAAATATCTTGCTACATTTTGGCTGTACAATTTTTCACGTCACATCGTATGAGAGAATTATATGGTATGTATAATTTTCCTAAATCGGCACAAGTTTCTTATATTGTTACTTTTGTACAGAATAAAAAATTTAAACAAGAGACAATTATAAAATATCTCCCTCTTGTTGATATAATAAAGTAACATTTCTTTGTACAATAGTTTCTCTCGCGTACTGATTCTCTCATTTTTACCTTTTCTATTTGAAAAGTTCGTAACGCTGAAACCTGTCGATCAGTCGCACATCCATGCTGCGTCATGGAACGAGATTGCATTGGTCCCAATTGGTCCCGGCTTTGAACGTTATTCCTGATTCGTCCTTTGAGCCGGTTGACGTCTGAAATCGTATCATGCAACGCCAGGCAGAATGCGGCGCGCACCCGAAATGTTGTAAAATCGGTTTAACTTCCCTGTCGGGAGGGCGTGACTGCCCTCGAAAAAAAAGAGACACTTTGCCGAGTAGCTAGGTGGTTCTAATAGTGGCAGTGCTTGTTATTCGCGGTGAAATTACTCGTACTACTCAGCAAAATTGAAGGAAAGATCTTTGATATACCGCGATTCCACCACCCTCACCTGAATGCGATATTTCGCGTCTGTCGCGCGGCTAGACGAGCAAAGTGAATCTTTTTGATGTGCGGCGTGGCGCGTTGCAATCCCAGTCGCATTTGCATCGTACCAGCCAACGAATGAAATTTTCATCGCTGATTTACGAGATCAAAAGTATCTTCCATAATGATATGTGTACATGTATTGGTATAACATTTCTCGCAAGATATCGTACGGAATGTACAAATAGAATACAAGTAAAATGACATGTTTTTCTTTTATATATTGTGTGTGGGTAAAAATAAGTTATCTTAACTCTAGAATGCTATCAATATGTAAATTTTACATACAAGAAAGTGAGATAGTTGAACGCAAAGTTATACTTTCATTAGTTATTAAGAGATTTAATCTGTCATGCTAAAAACAAGTGAAGATCATCTAAAAATTCTGTCCATTACATCATATATTAATTTGAACTTTCTGGTGATCAATATTATAATAGAAAGCAACAAAACTAATTTCAGTGTTTTACTAAGTAGTTTTGTATTATTTTGTATTATTATATATTTAACCCTTAAGTAGACGCACTGGCAAACTTACATAGCGATTGAAGTGACTCTGGAACTTTCCTTCGCCAAGAAGGCTAACCGAATCATTCAATTCATCTTTTATTCATGATATTGTGATTCCTTTTAGGCGGGTTTGAAGTTTATCCAAGGGATTAAGAAGAAAAAAATGGCTCTAATCTTACTATGCACTTACTTAAATATATGAAAAGACACATATACAATTATACTACATATTATTTTGTCATTAAAAGTATGGAATATATGAAAAATCATTACATTAATTAAGAGTGGTCTATTTTCTTGATATGTAAAATTTACAATAGCAACTTATCACTCAATTTTCAATTACATTTCTAGAGTTAAGATATATCTCGATTTTTTAGGATAAGATTAAAGTTATTGATTCATCTAATATTAAATTCTATAATTAATAGATATTATAATTTATTTTCATTTTTTAATAAGTAAAGAGAACAATGAGCTCCAAGCATTTATATCTTGCCAAACTCATTACTCTTTTTATTATTCATTTAATTTCTTTTTCTAATTTTAGATATTTATTTTTTATTTTATTTTTGAATATTGAGAATAACAAAAAAGTTTTATATATTATATATCTTAGAAATGTTACACAATTTCTAAAGTTTAATTTTACCAAAGAAACCCCACATAATGTAATACGACAATCGTATAACATTTCAAGTTTTTCTCACGTTGAAACGCGAAAACTAAAATGATAGTTCGTTTCGTCAAGCGATATTAGTAAAATTTTGGTAAATTATAAATTCATAAATTCCTTCATACATAGAAAAATTAATCATTGGAATAGATATAATGGAAAATAAATTTTCGATATAAACGCAAAGTGAAATCCGTTGACTGCGATTTCTTGAGCATAAGATTATTTAAAATTGCTGTAGAAGAGTTAAAAAACGGATGGTTTTATAAAGATTAAATGCCGAGTATTATTTCAGATATCTTTGGATATTTCGAAACATAAAGAGCAGGCGGGAGAGATAAGTGCGGCGTCGTTATCATTCCGCTTGCAGCCGCGGTTTGCTCGCGGTGAAATCGGTAACGCTATCACGTACGGGAGCATTCCTGATTCCGGTGGCCACGGCGGTTTCACGTCATATCCAGACGAAAATTGGGAAATGCTCCTAATTTTCGTCGGCGCAGCCGCGTGCAACATTTCATCGCTAACGCTAGACCGATGCTTACAACAGTACATACCATCGCAAGCTGATTGCGCACGTTTCGCATTATCGCGCGATCATTGGGGAATAACGTTTGCCCTGTGCTCGTTGGCTGATAATCGCGTCCCGCGAGATTGGCGAGAATGAACACAACTATGAGAAAGAATATCAAGTGATGAGATATAATTGCAACACATATTTAATTTTACTAAAGAGGTAATTACCTCGTGGTTTAAATTTAATTGTTTGTCCGCAAATTTCTACATCATTCGTGTTATTATAAATGCGAATATGCAATATATGTCAAGTGAACTTTAGGGAATTATTATGGAACGATAAAAAGCAACATAATGACGGTTTATTTTATATGTAGAAAGAGGAAGGGAATTATAGAATATTTTGTTTTATAGAGAGAAATATAATATACACAGTAGATATTCATGTGACATATCTACTTTTAGTACAAATTTGTTAGCCACAGAGTGACCAATTATGCTTTAGGAAGAAGTTTTTTTCAGGCATATAAAACAAATAAATTTACAAAAAAATAGAAGAGAAAAGAAAAGAAAAAGAAGAAAAAAGATTATGTAGTTATAGAATAGGAAGAAAATATGGAATTATCAACTAGTATACAGTATATATAATTTTGCATGTATGATACATGCGCACATTTTGTTATCAAATTTAGTTTAATTATGTCATTTGAAAGTTCAATTATATCATTTAAGGCCTCCAAATTAGACTAAAGTTACAAATTAATATCAACATACTTCTCGTGAAAATTACGTAAAGAGTACACAGTTATAGTTATATTATTGTCTGCTATCTGCAAAATTACTGCAGCTTTACAGTAATACAGTACTA
>Ga0157364_1003401_pt1 | contig 15414 bp, 5 predicted proteins | sample AttsexASBM2_FD_111476 | JGI IMG/M metagenome (GOLD analysis project Ga0157364, IMG submission 111476) | Fungus gardens microbial communities from leaf cutter ant in Ribeirão Preto, State of São Paulo, Brazil - Atta sexdens ASBM2 | ecosystem: Host-associated > Fungi > Mycelium > Unclassified ...
AGGTATATATAAATTATTTCAATTAATTATGTAATTAGATCTATAAAGAATCATATTTTCTCTCTCCCTTCTTTCTTAGATTTTCACATACACATAAAAAATAAATAACGTGAAATCATTTTATTCATACATGTCTTTCTCAACATTAAAACGTTTATATTTTTTATTACGAAAATGTATACATATATGTATATAATGTAATATATAGAATAAACTGATAGCTGAAATCATAAAGAACGGATTTGTTGGAGATAGTATCTCGTTTTATTATTAAGCGGTTTCTCTAAAAATGAAATGCCGCAATATACTTAACCAGTAAGCCGAAACCGAGTTTTGATGATGAAGCAACCTTGGGATTCTTTTTGCAAGCGAAGTATTTAAAACAAAGTTTATATGCGTCCTTATTCGAGCACAGGGGATTATAAAGTTCATTACGGTACTCGGCTAGAAAAAACAATTAATAGCATTCCGAAAGTTTCAGGCTGATGGAAAAATGTGGAGCTTATAATACAGTCGCGAAAAGCATTGACTAGAGAATATTACTTTTTTTTACATTGTAAATTTTTATGGTAACAATATACGGGATTAAAGGATATATATATTCCGTGAATTTCATTAATACGCAGATTTTCCAATAATACAGTCAATGTAACTAGAAATATGAAACCCAAGAAAAATTAAAAATATCATTAATATAACTAATAATAATTCGATATTATAAAGAAGAACAAATTAAAAAAAAGAATATTTCCATTATAACAGATTTCTGATGTTTTATTTATTATGATCTCATTGTTTCAATTTATCTTAATATAAAGTATTTTTTATATCTATAAAATAGCAAAGCTTTATATCTTTTATGAATATTTTTAGCGTATGTGTCTTCTTATAGATATACATAAATCTTGCATAACGAACACGTACACGCAAACAAGATAGGAAAAAATCTAAAAAAAAAAAAAGTAAAGTTTATCACGATTTGCTTGATTAAACTTTTAAAAATACGATAAATGTACGATGAATAAAGTATAGTGCGTTGATATTGTACTATACAACGTGTGCATATTTGCAATTTAATGGAAATTTCAAACGATATTTTAAATATCTATTCCGAAGAGAAAAAAGAATTTAACATAACGCACTAATTTGCGCAAGTACAACGTTCGCCAAATACAAATGGTACATGACAAACCAAGCTAATGTGGATAATCACCGGACACGGTAGTTACTGCCACAGAAGCCAATGATTAAGATTAATATTAGCGAGTCTGACAGCAACGATGTTATCATCGTGCGACACGCACAGAACAGGACGGAACGCCATTTGCACTATTAGGATTCTGTATTCTCAATAATAATACTAGGTTATATACGACAGTAAACACAATAACAAACAAGTTTTAAATAATTAACTACTTTAAGTATTTGACAGTCATTCTTGCGTTTCTTTGTTATTTTTTGTATTTTTTTTTTTTTCTTAAATTACAATCGTAAAAAGCTCATATATATAATAAGAAAAGTTGTCGACTAATTGCAAAACACAGTTGATCATGAATCAAATTAATATGGATAATTACCGGACATCATAATTATAATGATTAAGATTAATATCTAATACCGGATCTAGCAAGAACGATATTATCATGGGACGCGACAAAAAATGCCAGAATTCATAACAATTGTGCAGGAAAATTGTGTTTCGTTGTCTCCGTATTTATCCATTCTTGAAATGTCAGTTATTATCTTGTGTCTGTTGCTTGCTCTGTTATCTAATAAGAAGAGTACTTTGTATTAAATCTTTCAAGATACATTCTTGAAAGTTTTTGTTGATAGTTTATATATTATAATAATTAATATAAATTAAAACTTTCTTTATCAAGAATAAAAATATTTTTTTTAATTTTAAATTGCATATATAAGATAAACAATCATTTACGTATATATGAGAAATTTTTTAAATTAAAACATAACATAATATTGTAAAAGAAAATTAATTAAAGAACTTCATAAAAAGTGACTGGCAAACAAACATGAAACTAATGCAAGTTCATCAGACAATGATTTGCCTTCATAATATCTGATGATTAACATTAATATTGTCCAGCTTAGTAATAATGTGTGATGTATTATCATTATAATTCACACATCCACCGCACATCAAAACAGAATCATCCGAGTAATTAAGATAAGCAGTCACGAGAACAAATATTGAATGCATTAAAAAAATCTCAATATTAATATTATTTCATTTTACAAATGAAAGGCTATTAAAATTTCGTATTTTGCCAACTGGAAATATTTCCACGTAACTCCCTTACCGTTTAATTAAAAAATTAAATTACATCTCTCCGAGTCTTCGAGATATTCGCGATTGCAATGAAAGTTTGCATCTGGCTTGCCTTTTCCAGCACTAAACTTCGAATCATCTCCGCGAATAATATTCCTAGTCGCTCGCTCGTGGCCCATTTCGCTCGTGGCGCAAACACAGTCTCTCAATTATAACTACTCACGACAGCGGCAATTTCACTTCCGATACACGCGTAGACCAGCTTCAAACAACTGTCAGTACTAAAGACAAGTCACGAAGCGCATTCGAGCTAAGCCTAAGTAACTATACAAAGTTTTCGGAAGGTAAGAACCGAAATTCGCTCGATACGCTCCAAATCGTCCTAACGTCGCGGCGCATCCGCGTTTAGTTTGACGGTTTCGATACAATAAAAAACACACCAGTTCATAGTCTATAATTAATTAAGCTACCTGTCCTATACGAGAACGTCAACTGTGAACCGTCTAATGCCGCAACCGTGTCTCGATAGATCAGTTTGTGTGTGCGCGTGTCTATATGGAGCACTCAGTTGTGATATTCCTGGCTTAACGCCGTCCTCATCAAAATTGTAATTAAACTCCATACACGTAGTTCTCGATTCGGGCGGCTAATGCGTTCGCGACAGCTAGGCGTGTAAATAAATTCGCACGGAACGAGTACAAGCGTAATTCTCTCACATTAAATGTTGGCGATCCTTTGTTGAGCGCGCGCCTCCAGTTTACGGATTTTCATCCGTTCTCAACTCGTGGGTAGTTTTTTAACTCACTAATTGTGCAAGCCGAGAATTACTCTTACTTCCATCGTAAATTTAAACGAATTACTTTATTTAACATGCATACTGTAGGTCTTGAATAGTCTACAATATACATATACCTGTATGGTAAATATGATAAAATAAAAACCAATAATGAAAAAAAAAACCAATAATTATCAAGACATAGTCTCATGGATGTATCTTAAAAAATTTAGTAAAGCATTCTTTATGTTTTAGATAACAGAACAAGCAACAAACACAAGATAACAATTGGCATTTCAAAAATGAATAGATACGAAGCAACTCACGAAATACATCTATATAAACAAGTGGAAGTCTCAAAAGTATTAGAACAATCAATATCATTCATTTATCATTTTATACAATACTTATGTAATAATTAATTCATTATATAAGTTATAATTTTATATCTTTCTATAAAAATATATATAAATTAAATATAAATTATTATTATATAAAATATTGTCATATTTCTTTTTGCTTTGAAATATATAAAGTTTTCATGTATAAAATTTTTTTATATAAAAAAAGTATTCTCAACTTTTTCTGATAACACAGATATTGTTTCCATTTTGCTATTTTTCCTCCGATATTAAAAGCAAAAGTCATGAAATATATATACGTACACTTTTTAATTCACAAAAAAATTGTCTTTCTTCCAAAATGAAATGCAGACTTCTCATCGAAATTAGATTAAAAGCGGAAATATATTCGACTACAATTTTTAATTAGATTACAATAAACCTATACACATATATATATATATATATATTTCTTCAAATTAAAATAAAGAGAAATAAATGCCTGTGTCTCATATTATTTTAGAATCACACAGGTTATTGTTGAAAAAGTTGAAAAACTTACTTCATGCTCATTATAACATCAAATGTCGAGAATTTGCTTTCGTAGCAAAGAGAGATCAGATTGTTGCAAATTAGCATGCCGATTCATAAATAAAAAACTAATTATTTCGTTACTCTAAAAGCTGTAAATTTACGGAGAGATTCGTCGATTCTCCCAAACGTTCATCCTCGTATTCCCCGTTTTGGTCCCTTCGTTCTCACCTCCTTCCCAGCAAACATAGCAATCGTCGAAAAAGCGTCGAGAGAAATCAAATGAGTTTGCGCGGGAGTGACAATGGAGTTTCGCGACTGTAATCAAGCTACTGTGAGTGGCGCGGGAAAAGGGGCCGCCGTGAAGGGTGAAGGGATCGTCCTGCGCATTTGAATTTCCACGCAAAGGGAAACGAGATACCACCGATAGCGTCTAGAAATCGTCCGCGGCGCGACGATAGAGACATTGAATTAAGCACGATGCAGACCCTTAATTAAACGCTCGAAATTGAGCCATCGATTAAATACTTTCTCTCTCTCTCTCTCTCTCTCTCCCTTTCTCTGTCTTTACAGCAAGAACTTATTCTTCTTTAACACCAAAACGTCTGAATTATCGGTGCGAATTCGTTGTGATAACGTTCCCGGGCATGAATAAAAGATGTACGATAAAAGCGTAAGAAACTCTTTCGTGAACGTCATCAAAAAAATAACTTCAAAATATAGAAATATACTTTTATAACTTATTAAAGTACGCACAAATCACACATAACAAACATAACAAACAAACACATGTTCATTACTGACTTCAAATTAAAATTCCCTTCGCATAGCAATACAATTTTCTATTTTTTTATCTTATAAGTATTAATATTACAAAAGATTTAATTTAAGAAAAAAGGAAGAAAATTTGTGAAGCTGTTTCTTTGCATACAGAATATGAGAAAAGTAATCCCAAAATATGATAATTGCGCAAGTTTTCTTTAGAAACCCATAGCACTAATCTTTGTAATTGAAACAATTTCGCACGCAAAATGCACTATAAATGCAATACGATATGAAAATAAAAAGTAAATATCTTTATTGCTAAAAGACTAGCACATGTAAACAGGATTGCTGATGGAAAAACTTCAAAAAACAATCGATTCAAACTTCATGCTACCAATTTGTTCCACCATTATTTCGTGTCAGTTAACATGTGACTGTTATTTTGAGGTATAAACAATATACCGTAATTGTAGCAAATTTATATTTTGGTAAACAAAAAAAATAGCTTTGTAGATCACAGAGTGAAAAGATCAACTCTTTTTCCCAAGTTGCTCTAATTGGCATGCCCTTTTGGAAGATAAAATCGTCGTTTTTGGGGATAGAACTTCGCTCACACGTAAATTTAAATTATCTCGTGGTTATCTTGTTGTTATAAACGAACAAGCGTGATTTTTTTTCAAAATATGGAACACAATAACATATTAAATCTAATGCACCTTTGTAATCCTATTACAACGTTGTCACAAATTCTTCCTCCTCTAAAATTCCATAACTTTTCCCTGAAATTTTCGGACAAAATTTGTGATTTTCCTTAACTTTTAATAATTGTTATTTTCAGTAATATTTTAAAATTATATTTTCGTGTTGTTTGAAAACTGTTAAATGATGATTTGTTGAAAGATCAATTTAATATTACTATTAATGCTGTTAACGCTGCTTGTATTTTTAATTATTAAGTTGATAATGTTTAAAAACTGGTAGGTAATGTATACCGAATCTTTAAATTCTTTAAAGGCAAGAATTTTAATTTTCTAGAAAATTTTACAAAATTCTCTGATTTTTCGCTGATTTTCCAGACCATTTTCAATTTCTCTGACACAATTCCCTGATTTCAGTTCTACATCCTGCATTCACGCGATGAAAGACGCGAATTCGTTATAATAATTATCTCCATCACGACTTGTTTTCCATCCGACTCATTTTCCTATTCGCCGACAACGGAAAATATTGTGAAAGAAATGTATAAAAAAATGTGTTATTCGCAGAACGAGTCGTCGACCACGTTTTCGCGCGTGATTCAGTCACGGAGTTGTCTTTGCCTCTGACGTCGTGCGGCGCGATGAGCGTTGAAACGCGACGATGTAACCAGCGGGGGAGCTATTTTACGAAGGGAACTTTTACACATGCATTATGGGGTGACAATTGTCACCTCGTTTTTCAATTCTAACCAGCTGAGTCTAAAAGCGCGAAGCACCGCGGCTTTTTGGCGAGCTGCCGCCCTGAAAGGGAAAAAGAAAGTATTTATTATGTCCATGACAATGAACATTTTTGTACAGAGGAAATGCAGTTTTATAACGGACTTTAATAATGTTTCTTCGCGATTTCTAAAGCAATTTTTTTTCTTCGAAAAGTGCTATTTTATAACATATTCCTTTAACATGGTCGTCAGTTTTATCGACGAAATTCGATGAATTCCTATCAATTCCTAATATATATCATTTCACATCAGCTCTTTTGATATCACTAGAATTGACTAGAATAAAATTTTTGATAATCCCACTTCACAGAAATATACCGAGAGGGTGTGACAGAAAGCTCTTATTGTTTTGCGAAATTATATGTATATTGCAGATTATAAAATAATTTAAATATGTTATAATTCACGATATCCATCGAAGATACAATATATGTAATTAGGAGACTTTGAAAATTACATTTATTCTCTTTATTTAAACATTACGGAATATATTTCGTTGCGCGGTTACGCGAAAGCAAGTTTCTTACGCAATCTTTTATCGGCTGTATTCAGTAGAAAAAGCAACCGTTTTAAAATTCTTCAATATCCGTTTCTACCAATACAGATTAACTTTAATCTCGATTCAACTTGCTTTTCATCTTTTTGCAATTCTCAGAACTAAAAAAAGATAAAGAATTAGTTGAACCGAGAATAAAATTAATCTACATTGGTAAAAATGGACATAAATGTTAGTTCATACATTTATTATAAATCCAGTGAGAAACAGAGCTAGATCAATTATTAAACAATTTTGCAACAAGTCGCAAAGCTGTTTTTTCTGCTAAGTACAGCCAATCATATCTGGGAACGTGTATCACTAGACGACGAAACTTTACATTGATAATTTAGATGTTTTGATTTTCGCACTAAAGAAGGACGCAAATTCTTGTTGTAAGTAAAAAAAATTTTTCAATTCTAGGAATTAGAAAAAGATAAACCGAGCAAATTAAACCGAGATTAAAATTAATCTTACATTGGAATCGGGCCTTAATGAATAGCTCAATTTCAAGCATTTAATTAAGGGGGTTACCGCACACGACGTATACACGTACACCACACACACACACATATACACAAACACTTCCATACGTATAAGAAAGGTAAAAGTTACGAGCGACAAATCGTTTTTCAATATCCTGAATGTTCTTCAATATCTCGTCCCAATACAGGCAGGTCACTTACCTGCTATCGCCAGGAGAGCGACGGTCGCTTCTAGCCACAGGTGGCAAGTCTTCATCTTGACGGCGTGTACGGAAGCTTCAGCGGTCCCTCGGTGACCAAACCACTCGCGGACTCGCGGTTCACAGACACACTGACGATCCACCACTCACGCCGGCAGTTAGGTCGCGTGAACGCAACTAGGTGAAATTACCCGGCACCACATTTGCTCGCTGTCGCACACGGCACGCTCTTTTCTCCTTTTTCTCTCGTTGATTCGTACCACTCGCTCGCACCTGAGTGACGTCTTCGATGCTACCACTCGTCTCGCGTGTTCCAGCCGTTGACGCGCGTCGAGGTATCGAGGATTCACCGTTCGAAAGACTCGCGTCAAACTTCACTCCGAACGGTCCACTCTTTCGCGACGATTGATACTGGAAATTCAAATCACGTCAGATTTATCCCTTCGCGCGCGCCGCGTGCTTCCGAAACTTTCTCCCGTAGTATAACTCCTTTTACTTTTATTCTTTTATTTTTTTTTCTTCGTCCTCACGCACGTCGATCACGACACGTCGGCGATCGACGACAGATTCCGTCGGTGTGCGTTATCGATCACCGTGTGTGCTGATGAAACGCAGCACAAGCACGAACCAAAGATTTTAAGCACTGTTGACAGGGTAATTGCACGTATATCTGCACTGGATTGCGACGGACGAGACTGAGCGTCGCCGCGCGAAGCAGTTCTGTCGCGAGTCGCGCCTGCGCGACCGCCCTTTTATCCCCACCATCGGCGCGCCGACGATCTCGCAGCTTCCACTTCCTCTCCCGCCCTTCCTGCAGGGAAGTGAGCTCTTCGCTCCTTCGCGCTCTTCCCTGCGTCTCGCGTGGGTTTATCCCGTTTCCACCGGGAAGCCGCGCGCGATCTCTCGTTTTCTCTCGTCTTCCCTCCCGACGCTCGCTTCTCCAACGGCCCGCACACCTCGCGACCGGGCCACGCACACACGCGGACAGGTCTCTCCCCTTCTCTCCCTTCCCCTCCTTTCCGAAAACCCGCGATTTTATTCCGCACCTCCTTCCGCACGCGGTGGGGACGGCCGCCTGCCCCGAGACCTGCGGATTCAATTTGTCAGCCGAAAGTTGTTTTTTTTTTCCATTGAATGAATACGGTTTGTTACGCGTATCATTATTCGGCTGGCATTAAGGACATTGTTGGCCGTTGTCGCACGGCCTTGCGAAATCCGTAGGACGCCGCTCCTTTGCTGCTCGGACACGTAGGTAGGTAGGTTGATCGCATGAATCTCAATTTGCGAAGATGATACGTGTCCTCGAATCTACCTTCGCTAAATTCTAGTCTTGTATTCACAGTACACAATTAAAACGAGATGCCTACATGTATCTCATCTTATACTGGAACAATTATAATTCGTATTAGAATAAATCGATTAGGAGCTGGAAATAACTTTATTTTCGATTAAAGTGAGTGAGATTTCAATGTTTAAATATTTTAACGGGAACAAATTTATTATAAACATATCTAAGTCTACAAATTGCGCGCCGAAATCTTTTTCGACCTTGAAATGCAGTCACGAACAGAATTAGAATAGTAACACATAGAATAGTGTTAATTGACAAGTGATTTAATAATTTTGATACTAATACATCTTAAAAGAATATTAATAATTGGTGCTAATAATTTAAGTAGCTTGAGAACTATAAATAATTTAATTTGATGCAAAAAATATTACCTTAACCGAGCAACTTAGATCTCCTGTGATTTACAGAATTGGACATGTATATAAATTCACTTTGAAATATTTAAGCACTAAGATCCGCTTTGACTGAAAATAGATTTACTTAATTGATTTATGTTGGTTACTTACTTGTATTGTTCTCCGATTTTATTATAATTGAAATTGTTCCTTTACTTCAAAAGTGACACATGCAGCTCAATAAATTAAATTTTTCAAAAAAGGAAGAAAACTATTTTTGTAACTAAACAGAAAATTATTGATTAATTAAATAATAGCGGAAAAAGGAATATACTCTAAAAAATATAATCAAGTCATTTCTGTAGTTTCGTTTCATAACTTTTAAAAGCACTCTTTTTTAGCTGTGACGATTTTAATCTCCTATAAAATAATTACAACAAATTTGGAATAATTTATCAAATGCGACATAACTTGAAATATCACCAACAGTTTATATTTATCTTGATCAACTAAAATGACTAAATTAAAAATAAAATAACTTCTTTAATCACCTTCTTTGATCAAAATTGCCGTAATTCTAAATGTTCTCTATAGAAGACTCTCCTTTTTATTTACAAAAACAACACAATTCTACTAAAACTCTAAAAATATGTTATCTTTATAGAAAGTATTAGGATTTGTTTGAAAATCTTTAGAATGCGATACATTTACTATTTAGTGGAAGGATTATGTGAAATTAGATCACTTAATTTTTTATTTTAATAGAGTATTTTAATAAAGTAATCTTTACTTATATGTATCTTATGCATAGTAAATAACTCGAAAATCACATTTTTTTAGTTGTGTTACCTTTAAAGTAAGGGAATGGCAAGCAACATGCACAAATTCACTTTGTATACTATTTAAGACGCTCGACAGACAACCAATAATAAAATAATTATTATGAAACAAAAAAGGAAATAAGAAAGGTATAAATGTTTTGTTTGGTATCGTGTACTCTTTTAAAGCCCTTAACTATATTAGTGACTCCCCTAGAATTATTTTTTTAAAACGAAATTATAGTTGCTCTTTTACTTTGCGTTATGCGAGTGTTTACATTTATAATATTGTTATATTATGTTGTTCTGTTTATTTCCATTGTGTAAATAAATTAAAATGGCATAGTTTGCTTCGTTATTATACTAACAAATTCTATAAAATATGAAGTTATATTATAAAATTATATTTTATGTAATTTATTATGAAATAATAACGCAACAAATATGGCATTTTAATTTATTAAAGCAGCAAAATCCGATTATGTTGCTAATATCGTTGAAGCGAGATAGAGCATATATTCGTATAGCGGGAGAGTTTTGCATCCAATTCTGCCGGAAGAGTTAAAAAATTGCGAATGTAACTCTTTCTCTATTGTCATAATTCTTCACGGAAAAAATACGATTTATTCTGTATCTGCTATCAAACATCCGCAAGATACGTCGTGGAAATGGTATCTATATTGTTCCTTGCTTCCCGAAATTGATCCTCAACAGCACGGACTGCGTTGCCCGCAGGCGTTGCGAACTGCGTAATGACGTATGCTGATCGCTCGCGCAAGGCCTCGTTTCGAAAACACTAAAGCACGATATATAGCACGATATTCGCAGGAAGCGAACCAGATCGGCATAATGTATCCCATGCTAGAAACCATAGATCATAGACCGAGTGACCTAATTTTCCCGATGCCATTGAAAATGCTTTGTTACAGCAAGTACATCAAGCGCATTGCTGCGGCTTATAATGAACCATTACAACGGATTCATTTGTTACAAATCGACATAAATCTCAGAGTGTTAGAATATCTGTAGTTATAGATAAAAAAATTTTGATGCAAATAACGTGTAAAATATTATTAAATGATATGATAAAATGAATAATGCCATTGATCCATACACAGTATACTATTGAATCCAATATTGCTCCCTTTTGTACAACTCCGGCAATTTTAGTTAGAAATGAGCAGATATTTCAACATACAATAGTACGAACTAAAACGTTACTAGCTCCATTCCTCAAGTATTTTATTTTTCGATCAATCGAACATATTATTCTGAAAAACAACGTTAAAGACAAGCGTTAATTTTGATGAAAGAAGGTCTTTTCTAAGACGCAATATTATAGAAATTAATTAATTATTTTGTTTATTAATCTAAAGCAAAACAATTTTAATTCTTCTTAGTAATTATTTAGGATATATTTTTTAAGGATGATTAAAGTTTTGAAGGTTTCTACAGAATTAGGAAATTTCGCGACAACAAATTATACGGTATTAAATTGAGTCATTCAACACACACCCGATAAATTTAGAAAATTTCATTAAAATAAGTATATCATCAATAAATGCCGCATCTTGATTCATCTTTCTCTGAAACTTAACTTACACCACTTTCGGGATTAACAGCTCTATTACCCCACCGAAACTTAACCGCAATTCACGCCGCGGTATCTCGTACATCTCATTAATCGAGCGATTACACGTTTAATGAAGTGCGAACATCTAAAATGTACTTCGAGATTAATTGGGGCGCGACTATTCTTAGATGCAGTCAAACTTTCGCCGGATGTCTTGCGCGCGATGGGATTCTAAAGTTCGCTGTGTAAGGCTTTAGATTAGAGCGGATAATTCTGTTCGGATTTACGCGTGCGCGAATTTCCGAGCGGATTTCTATACAGATACGCAGAAAGTTCCCGCACTTGCTCAGAGACGACTGGCGTCGATCGTGCAAAGATTTGAGAATAACAGTATAAAAGTTAAGGGGAAGAGAGTAATATTCTCTTATCTGTACGTTTCAAAACATAAAACTCGCGTAAAAACGCAGGCAGTTGGGAAAAGCGTGTTAAAAAGTATGATCCGCGTTTCCATACTAATACCAACTTCCGAACGATGGAACTACTATATACAGGAATTTTATTCGTCTACGACGTGTAGATGCGGGTATCAAAAGGCACTTGGCACCGCGCATTCATGAATCTCCGATGCGCGATTTGCTGCTTAAACATGGAGTCGCCGCGGGAGCGTCATGGACCGGTCAGCACGCTCTTTATGGCGGTACATCTACCGCCCGCAATTTATCTTTCCCACCCGCGTGCACTCTGCTTGCGCGCTGCCTTCCCCTAGTTCTCCTTTGTCGCTTTTCTTTTCTCGCCTATCCCTGGCTTTGCTCCCTCGTCTCGTGAATCTTGATCCCGGAAACGCTGCGAAAGAAGGGTGCGCGCAGAAGGAAGTTGGCGGGGGTGCAAAAGAGAGGTGTGAAGGGAATAGACGATTAAAATATCACCAAGGCATCATTCGTTACCGCCGCGTCATTTATTCGTATCGCTATCTTCCTTATAACCGTATAAAACAACCTTTCATCCTCATTCATAACGGTGCGACGCGACGCGACGGGACGCGACCGGTTGAAAGTCGCGTCAAGCCGAGTCGCTGAGATTCGTAAGATCGCACTTTAATAGGATAGCACGAGCGAGCTGGAGAAAAAGAAAGAGCGAAAGACAAGGGAGAAAACAGGACGCTTTTTTCGGTCGTACCCGAGCCCGCCGGCATTACTCTCACGAGGACAGGAAGCACCGAGGCGCTAGGCGGGAGGGTTGAGACCCCTGAATTATCGCGCGGAGTTATTTCTTCTTTCTATATATCGTTCTTTACCTCGGGGGCGTGTACACATACGAAGCACAGAGCTTAGGTACCACGGGCGCGAACGGACACGGGCGCTAACTCGAGCACGAAAAACTCGAGAAAGTTAGAAGAAACTACAAACGTCCTACACGAGCATCCTGCTGTATATTTATACATATACGGTTGAAACTCTATTTTATATTTCTTATTATATTTCATATTTTTAATTAAACAAGCCTATTATGAACGTTCACCTGCTTCTATAATAAATCCAAGAAATAATAGTAATAATAATAAGAATAATTTTAAATAATAATAATTTAAATAAATAACAAAAAGAGGCTACAAGCCAGATTTTTATGTATCTCAAATTCTTTATGTATTTCAAAGAACATATGTTTCGACCTTATTATTAGATCATCCTCAGTGTAAAGAAATTAAACGTAAATTTGACAAAATTAATAAAACGGTTAAAATATATTATACAATTTATAGTTACGCAAAAAGTTAGTAGTATTTATTCTACTTATCTTCCGCAAAATGCAATGCTTTTTATTCTGATAATATTATCAGTTACATTTTTCCATTATAACAGTTACAGTAAGTCCAGTTGTAGTAATGATAAAAATTGAACATAAGTCATTAAATCAAAATGTGCCAGCACACATTCTCAACTGCATAAACCAATATAATCAGTAATTGAAACAATAAGTCAATTTAATTCGCAAGTAGCAAATGCGATCAGAAATAAAAATTTCCAAACCAGTTCAGTCAAATTGCTTTGTATTATTTAAAAATTTTAAAGAATAAACAATAAGGTTTACAAGGCTGAACAATAACAAACAAGATCTTTAATGCTTAAATAAATAATTAAAAACAATTACACATCTAATTACAAACTTATTGATTCTAATCAGGTGACTTTCAATGTAAAAAAACAGTCTCTACAAAATTTTTTTAATAAATTGCAAGTTTGAATATCAAAATTCTAGTGAAAGTGAAAAAAAAAAGAAAAAAAGAGAGTTACCATATTAGAATAATTAATTAAAACGTTTCGGTCTTAATCAGATCATTTTCAATGTAAATAAAAAACTTTATTGATATATTTTTGAGATTTTCACTTTTTACATAGAAACTATGCGTTTTGCGAGTTATTTCCTATATATCGAGATCCATTATTAAAATGCCAACGTTTCGTGAATATTGCAGTTCACTTCAGGGCGAGGAGTAGTTTGATACTGATTGACGTACAAAATACAATAGTATAAATTTATAAACATGAACATAGTCTACTGAATGTTACATCAAACAATGAAACATCAGTAATAATGCAATAGTGTCACTATTTACACTGAAAAAGAATTTAGTTGCATTAATTGGAATTTTGATAATTTTAAAATAAATAAAAGCACAAATCAGAAACGTATAATTAAAACTTATAAAATATTCTATAGTCGAGATAATCAGACATTTAATTATGATAACCAGAGAATTCAGATCAGAATTTTATTCATATTCTTTTGTTACAACCAACAAATGTTTTGGTACAACCAAAACATTTTTCTTCTGTTAGTATAGTGATTAAAATATGTATTTACGGTTTATGTGTAAGTGCAGCATTGTTAGAGAATAAAAACGTAGATATCGTTTTTGTTTTTTGCTCATAAAGGACATCGCATTGATCCATCTAAAACCATTCCTGGCTGAGAGCGTCTCGGACCGGAGCGTCGTTGGAGTCCCTGTTGTTGGTTTCCGGACCAAAATGTATGCGTTACCTACGGAACCGAAAGATAAAAGTTATGCGCTTTGCCCATACCGTACTGCGCTGAGAGGTAATGGAGTTGGTCGGAAGAGATGCAAAAAACCGCAACGCACATCGTCCCGTCAGAAATATTGGATGACGCACTACGCACTCTTCTACGGCCATCGAAGTCGCTTTTGTTTCTCCCTCTCTCTTTCTCTCTCGATTCCCTGTTCTCCCCTTTTCGCACGATATATTTTACGAACGCCTGGCTTTCAGCCGACGTTTTGTTTTGCCCTCGACGCCGAATGGCGCGACGCAAAAGAGATTGTATCACGGTCGCGAGATCTTTCGCCAAACTTCGCCACGAGGGAACTGGCGAGAAACTTTGCTGTTTATGGAGAATTGATAAACGCAGTATGCGCCGACGAAAAAATGCTGTTTGCGAAGTTCACTCGAGAGTTTCTCGGTTGGATTAAAAATATGCAGTTTAAACGAAACGTTCTGCGAGAGTAAATATTGGACGTGCGTCCGTCATGCGTCTTCCTTCGCAATCTCGCCCATGAGGAAAAAAAGGATAATACAGTATATTATTTCTATATTTTGTTTATTTCAGAAAAAAAACTAGTGCACATAACTAGAAGCAAAATTGATTCAGTAGATAAAGATTGTCGACATTTCTCTGTGATTTTTTTCTTTAGGTAATTAAACTACCTGTTTAAAAAGAGGTTGTTTATTTAAAAAAATATTTTTAGATAAAAAGAAAAGAAAATTTCTTGATAATATATAAAATGCGCTTAAATTTATTTTTTAAAAAATATTTATTTATTTATATCATGAAAGTTTCTTTTTTAATAAAATTTCTTTTTTAATAAAATATAATATACAATTTATAATATATACACACGCACGCATGCACGCACGCACGCACGCACG
>Ga0157364_1003402_pt1 | contig 15413 bp, 9 predicted proteins | sample AttsexASBM2_FD_111476 | JGI IMG/M metagenome (GOLD analysis project Ga0157364, IMG submission 111476) | Fungus gardens microbial communities from leaf cutter ant in Ribeirão Preto, State of São Paulo, Brazil - Atta sexdens ASBM2 | ecosystem: Host-associated > Fungi > Mycelium > Unclassified ...
ATTGAGATTATATATAAAAAGAAATGTTAAAACGATTTAAAAAGATATTTTTGATTTCTGAGATATAACGTTTTAAAATTTTCTACATCTTGATATAATCAAATTTAAAAAAATATAAAGATATATAATCTCTTTTTTTATATTTCTCTTTTTATATTTTTTATATTTCAATGAATCAAAAATTAAAAACATGAGATCAAGAATTCCATCGCTATTTTCGCACATTATCAACTCTAATATAAAATTAAAAGTGAGAGGGCTCATAAGAGATGTATGTCTATTACCAGATCTTCTGTATTTATAAATCAAAATAATAAAATGTCATCTTTTTCAAATAATTATCACACTTAATATTATTATTGTTTCACACTACGATTATATTAAATAATTCAATTACCTTCAACAGTTGATAATAGATAAGAGAGCTCTTCTTGAGTCGAAACGTATTGGAATTCATCGCCACAGGCACCTTTCAAAACAGTAACCACATCCAATCTTGGATTGTAAAAATACAATCCCTGTTTACGATTACTAAATTCATTGATCAATGTTTTCATACCCTAAATTCGAAAAAAGCAATATTTAAATGTGGCACAATTTCTAATTTAATAATACTGTTTTAACACACATTCGCTATTACATATATGCGCGCGCGCGTGTGTGTGTGTATTCGATTTTCATAATGTCAATATCATAACAGCCAATTTTATAATCTAAGAACAAAGTACATCTCATTGTATCGGATAAGATGTAGAAAATCATAATACATACATAAATAACATATACAGTAATGTAATCTGAGTAATAATTTTTATTTATATATTGAATAATTATCAAAGTAGCTTAAACAAATGACAAAAATCTAACATAATCTGAGATTTCAAAATCTAATATGAGATGAATGTTACTTATTAAATTATATTCAATTCTTCACGAAAATGTTACCTTAGCAGCTGTAAAATCTGCCCCTAAAATATATCTGCAATCAACAACAACCGGTATTTGACTAGATCCTTGCTTTATACCAGCATTACCGACTGATTTCTTTATAAAATCGACAGCTGGGAAATATAAACTGTTTCCTGGAGTAACCAGTAAGTATTCTGCACCACAATCAGTCTATAACAAATATAGGATTAATTTTATCAAAAAATAATTAGCAATATTTTGATGCGTGAGCAGTAAAATTGTATATTTTAGAAAAGAATGATCCAATTGTATGAGTATTGAACTTATTCACAGTTCTACAACTAACGATTTAGAGTAATGAAAAAAGAAAAAGAAAAAGGATTCCTTTGTTTGAATTCAGTTTTTTGCTACTACCGTGTATTTGTCGACGTGAACTGTAGGTCTTGCGGAAGGATACAATAGGAACATCAAATTTATAGCAACCCCCGATAAAATACCATATTCTACACCAATGATGAGACAAAACAAAAAAGTAACAAACATCGGTATGAGATCCTTTTTGCTCGATTTCCACATCAGTTTCACCACCTCGTATTCTATCATGTATATTACCGCGCAAATGATCACGGCCGATAATGAAGCTGAAAAAGAGGATAATAATTACGCCAAATTGGCATTTTTTTGTATGTTGCCATTAAAGTGCTTTACTACCTTTTGGAATGAAATAGAAATATGGCGTGAGTAGCTTAAGGGCCAGTAAAATCAAAATTCCAGTATATAATCCACCCATTGGCGTCTTCACACCACTTGCATGATTTACTGCTGATCTACTGAACGATCCTGTAACTGGCATAGAACTCGCGCAGGACCCAAGAACGTTACAGATTCCGAGTGTTAAAAGTTCTTGGGAAGCATCAACTTTACCTTCATTCATAAAGGCCTTAGCTATGGCTACATTACCGAGCACAGCTATTATCGGCACTAATATTATAGAAGTACCCAATTCAGAACACATTTGCGTGAAGGTAAGAGTCTGATTATTTACTTGTGTGGAAAAAGGTGGCAGGCCGAATGGTGGAAGACCAGATCTCACTGGACCTGTTAGAATAAACGGAGATCCAAATTCGGACGAATCATATTTGTAAGCAATAACCGAGCAAGTGACAACGACAATGGCGTTCCGCGCCGTAGAGATCAGCCATATTGCTTTCGCAATTATACGTTGATAATTCACTGACTTCTTACTAATGACATGTAATTTAACATCCTTCATTTTCTGTAAATTGTATGAGACTTTTATAAAGAGAATATACCAGATATAATAAAAATGTTGAAAGATTTATATAAAGATTCATTAATTACTCTAAACAACAATAGAATTGCGATGCAAGAGATACTCATCCCAGTATCCCAGAGACTCATATTACCAATATTTTGAAAAACTTTAATTAAAGTATCCACAAATCCTTGAGATGAAATTTTTAAACCTAACAATCCTTTTAATTGCGAAGCAACGATTATGACGGACGTTGCTGAAGTAAAGCCCACAGTGACTGGTATCGAGATAAAATCTACAAGTACACCTATAAAATTGTTGTTTATGTTAAACGCAAACAAATAACACCTATATCATTCGAGATATCAATCAAATAATACAACAAGGGATGTGTGCAAAACTAGTACAAAATAGTCTTGAATTTACTTAGAAATCTTAAAATTTCCAGTAACCTTGCGCACAGCCTGCGTAAGTCTTACCTTGCGCATTTCTGAATGAAAATACTTTTTTCACTTGAAATTTTATTTTCTATCGCATATCCGATGTTCACTTAAAATAAAGCATTTTCTTATTCGTTTGAATCAGCATACCTAAGCGTAAGCATGCCATTAGTAATTGCAGGCAACCAGATAAGAATGCGAGAAGTATGGCGAAATCAGCATTTTTCCCTTGCACATAGTCATGAGTCATTAATGCCATGAGTGCGGTAGGACCAATTGTAATATCTTTACAGGAGCCAAATAGCACGTAAACTATTGCACCCATAAATGCCGAGTAAAGACCATACTGTAAACAAATACGATATTAATAACATGCTCGATCTGCATAAAAGATGAGCATTGGTAAGAAAAACATATTTATCTTACATACTTGTGGTTCCAAACCAGCCAAAGTTGCATATGCAAGTCCCTGTGGCATAACAGTAAGACCAACTGTTATGCCGGCTATAATATCGCTAAGGAATTTTTCCGAGTTATATTTCGGTAACCATGCTAAGATCGGCATGCGTTTCGAGGCTAATTTGTGTAACCGATCGATATAGGTTTTTTTCTTCCTGCGATCAGCTTCAGTAGCCATCCTGAATCAAGCCAGCTTCATGGACAAAACAATGAACAAATAAATTTTTAATAATTAATAATGTAAATAAATGTACAAGACGAATAGATAAAGACGGGAATTTTTTGATTGCAGAGATGTTGTATAGAAATATTTTTAATATAAATTAATTAAAAATCGTTTATATAATTTATATTAATGGAAACATATAAATAATTTCCATGTCACATCGAACAATAAATAAATCAATGTTTCCCGTTTCCGAGTATTTATACTCGTACATAACAGATATGTATTTACATAAAATTAAAATATTATAGCTATTTTGAATAATTTAAAAATTCAATAATCAATTATAAAAAAAAATGTACTTATTATTAACTACTTAAAAGATGTTTTCAAATTTAAATATTATATTTAAATATTTTAAATATATTTTTAAAAATATTTTCAAAAAATATTCCATATATATTATAGTAAGAATGTTCTGATGCAAAGCTAAAAAGCACCATTAACGTTCTATTTTCCAAAAAGATAAATATAATATATTTTTATTTAATAGATAAAAGCCTTTTATCTATAATAACAAAGGCTTTTATTTATAATGACTATGCATAAAAATGTATAACGAATAGATAACCATTGATTAGATATAAAATTATAAAATTAAAGGAAAATCTTGCAATTTACATTTTATCACATTAAATTAATTAAAAAATTAAAAATTAAAAAATTATTTTATTTCTTATGTAATTAAAATTTAAAGTCTCAAAATTATACTATGTAAACATATATAAACATAGCGATTAATTCTTCCTGATTGTTCTGAATAAATCAATGATGTTTTATCAGGATTATATATGTAATGTTACATGTATTTAATTCACGAAAGCACATATATACACACACATACACACATACACATATACACACACATCAATATAATATAATTTATTATAAATATAGCTTTCGAACATGTTATGTTATATCTCGTATTTGCACTTGATAAAGGTATATTAAAGTTACCATAGACGAAAAAATGTGGAACCGCAATCGCAACAATAAACGATAAACGAATCGTAGATGGAGAGCGATATGTATACAAAGGTGAATACTTTCACTGGGAGAGAAACGGGTTTCGCCGAACATGCATATTTGTTTTTTTTCTCCGTGAAGTCACTCTAATTCATAGAAGCTACACTTTATGTACTAAATTTACTATCCCGGTAAATGTTTCTCAAACCTCTCTCGCGCTTACAAATTTCCAGCGGACTGTAGACTGAAAGTGCGTGTGTTCCGTCGTGCCCCTTATATACCCGGATAACGAACCGAACTTACATTGGTCGGGGAAAAGTCGCTGTTAACCTTCGCACTTTTTATATAGGAATCACGAAAAATACGTTAATCAATACGGTTATATGCATGTCACAGAATATTTATTGAGATCCATTTTAAAAATTTAAAAAATTTCAGCGTCGTTTTAATATTTTTAGTTATAAAGTTTCATTAAAAGGATATAAAATTGAAATACATATAAAAAATTGGAAATTTTCAATAGCAAATTCCGTTTGTAATTCAAATTTTTTTAATATTAATCTACAATAATATCTCGCAAAGAAATTGTACAATTTTTTTATTTTACGCACTTGTAGAAAAAAATTATATACTATTTATTAAAACTAGGCTATACTAATCTTCAAATTTCTTTTTATTCTTTCAAGTAAAGATTCAATATACTAACACATTCGCGATTTAATAATATATATTATAATTAGTATTATATACTAATTAGTATTATGAGTATTATTAGTATTATTAGTAATTAGTATTATATACTAATAATACCGCATGCGTTTAATACGTTATTTTATGTGAATGCATATACATTAAAAGCCATTTTTTTATCATTTACTTATTTATGAAAGTGTTAATAAACTTTTATGAAAATTATTTGTAAATACTATAAGATGCAATAAAATAATGTATTTAAAAATTGAACATAAAATTTAATTTCAATTCAATAAAAATAATTTGATGAAAAAATAAGAATATTTCATTAAAAAAAAAAAGAATTATTGACATTAAATTATATAGAAAAATCTGAAAAAAATAATTAATTTAAATAATATATTTTACATGTAATATTATAATAAAAAAAAATAAATTATATATTAAGTCAGAAAATTTTTATATAACAATAAAAGAAAAAATAATAAATAAGAAATAATATATATATTGTATATAAAATATTAAAATAATATATAATATAATAAAAAGATTGTAGGAGTCAATGCAATTAAGAATGCGATTATCTTAATATTTATTAAATTTATTCTATAAACCTTGATGTGATTTCGATGAGCGCAGCCATAATATAATTCATCGAAATTACATCAAGATTTATGAAATAAATTTAATAAATATAAGATAATCGCACTGTTAACTACGTTGACTCCCACAATCTTTATTACTTTTTATTATTTTAAATTTGTAGAGTCCTTGCTTTTATTAAATTTTTGAATATATATTATAGAACATTAAAGCAGTGTATGTAATAATATAATAATATATAATTAATGTAAATTTTTTAATTTATTTTGAAAAGTTAACTTACAAAACCATACACGGAAAAAAATGTTTGATTGAATTCTGGTGAAAAATGAACGATCTAGAATTCTAGTTAAATTTACAAGAAATTTCCAGAAATTACCAGAAATTTTAAATTTTCTGGTTAAATCTATTAAAATTCTAGATAAAATAACCAACATTTAGTAGATTTAATTAGAAATCTAGTAGATTTAACAAAAATTCTGGATCATTCATTTTCTATCAGAATTTCAGTTAATTCAACCATTTTTTTCTGTGTATAGTATTACATTGTTATGAAGAATTAGAGATAAGAAATATAATATGCTAAAAACTGCAAGAACGACTAAATTTGATATTGTGTTTATTTTTATGTTTATTTTTATAAATTTGCATTAACTTTGATTTAATTTGTTATAATTTTCTATGAAAACAAGCTAATTAGCATTTCTTTTATTTATTTATTTTATTTTAAGGTATTTATTGTGATATAAAATTGTTCGATAAAAAAACATAGAATAAAAGTTATAAATTAGGAACTCAGGCTTTCCTCCTATAAGAGTTTAAAAAGTTTCAAGGCTGACCGGATTAACCACTGACTATCAAACTGTATGTGATAACAAAAAACTTTCCAGATAACAAAAAACTTATGTAGATTACACCGGTTAATAAACACAAGTATTAGCCTTCAACATTTCTACATCGACTGTAATGATGCAATGCACATAAATCTCATTTATTTTCACACGTACACATATAAATATACACAGGCGTGATATTTTACCTGAATTAAATTATATTTTACCTGAATTAAATTTCACTTCCTGATTAAAGACCAAAATTTATTATGAGGCATTCGAGCATCGTATACATGTAGTCTCGTCTCGTAATATTCTTCGTGAAACATCGTTTATCCGTGAGAAGCCCATTGAATTGTTTACCAGATTGTCTTAATAGGAAAAGGTTCTCCAAACAAGCGTCAGTCTATTCGAAAGCGAATGCAACCTTGACCTGCCTCTATATTAAATCTTCTAGAATATACAAATATGTTTCCCTTACAATAGACGTTTTCTAATATAAAAAATATTAATATAAAAAATAAGCAGTATACTCTGACGATACATGTAATCTAATCGTAGTGTTGCATCCTCGCATTGAAGCGATTAAGGCCTTGTTTAAGTCACGTGCCAGCTATTTATCGTACAATATTTCAATAGTCGCAATCGACTCAATTTGAAGCGTTACATACAACACAATTATCCAAACATTTAGTCCAATAATTTAAAGGACACGTGTTCAATTTTGCATACCAAAAATATTATCAATTGCTTCAAGATTAACCCTTGATCTCCAATATTAATGAAGAGAAAAGGCTTTATGCCAACTACTCATTGTCTCAAATAATACTTTTATTAACGATATTTTCCTCTTATACAATAATTCTAGCAAGTATCATGTCTATTCCTTTACGAAATTCAATATTTTGAAAAAAAAAGTTAGAAAAGTATACTTTTGAACATATTTGAAAAAATGTACTAATTAAGTGACTCGTTTAAAAAAAAAAAAATTGTTACAAGTATAATCTATAATAATTTGTAGAGTTATACACACTTGTGAAAAGTGCATTAAATTGCATAAGATGTAAAAAAAAGTTAATTGTAAGAATTAAACTAATACATAGATAAGTAAATGTGCTTATTAATTGTCATTTTATTTTGCGTTGAAAAAAAAATTTTCTTTATTTTAAGTTTATATTTTCCTATAATTATTTAATGAAAGTATAATTAATAAAAGTATAATTTGTTTAGGCAAAAATGTTTCCATTAACAGTATACATAAGAGAACAGTTTGGCATTATAAAATTTAAAGCACTCATGTGATACTATTATGTATTTTAATATTTATGAATTTTAATTAAAAAACAATTAAATGCCCTTTTATTATATAAAACTCTTGTATAGATTTTATTAAAGATATTGAGGTCTTGATTATCCATATCATTTCATTCATGTACTAATTTTATCTAATATATAATATTATATTATAATAATATTATATTATTGATATAATATAGTATAATATAGTACAATATAGTATAATAGTATAATATTGAGTCACTTGTTTCTTCAAATCAACTATTTTACTGAAATATTTGTGTCATGTTGATATATACTTTTGTTTCTTAGTAAAAATTAAAATCAGTTAAGGTAAATATTCTTAACATAAATTTATATAATATTTAAAAAATAAGGCAGTTATAAACAAAAAGTCATAAACAAAAGACAATACATAATGTGATCATCAAGAGATTTATTGAAACTAAATAGCTATTATTTTGTTTGAACAAATTGTTTAATGAGTGTACAGAATGAAATAAATTAAACACCAAACTATAGAAAAAAAACTCGTCATTTTCATTAGTATAAAATATATATAACAATAAGTATTATTTAAAAAACCAACAATTTGTCTGATTAAATGATTGATATATTTTCAAAGTGATCATCTGAATTTATATAATGGAAGAGTACTTTACTTTCGAAAAATTTCTTTCATATAGAAATGGCTCATCAAGATTATGATTTTCTGAACAATATCACTGAACCAATTAACTAGATTTTCAATTATTCAATATACATTTCTATAAATTTATAAATATATACTCTTTCTGCACCACACTAATGACAACAAATTTCTTTTGCAGAGTAGTGTTCCATTTTCATTTTCAATTGATAGAAAGTAACAGCCATTAATTTCAACAATTTTCAAGCACCTGTTTCTGTTTAATCAAAAACAGATAAGATAAATTAAACAAATAAAATAAATAATTAAAAAATAGCGATACAACCACTTAATCGTTCATTAATGATATTTCGATAAAGACTGTAATTTATTATATTAAGAAACTTATTTTGCAATTCTTAATTAATGTAACTGTAGCTACAGTCATTACAAGAGTTACAGAATAGATCTCTTAACCTCTAGAAACTTACGAAAATCTGGTCTGGATGAATTTCGTTGAAATATGTCACAAATTCATGTTCGGAGCACAGAACATTTACGTTTCACGTGTATTCGAGATTCGAATAAAATTGTGTACATAAAAATCTTACAAAATTCTGTTAAGAAAAAAACTGTACCGCCAAATTAGTTACGAACACATATCGGCAATTATCTCAACCGGCATTTGTCACGGTAACATCGATGACACGACATCCACAAATTGTCAACGACAAAGTCGCGTCGCCAACTACGAAAAACGAAAAGAAACTAGCACAGGGCAGTCTATATTTATATCACTCACAGCAGTAACGTCAAATGTAATTGGTTTTTGCTTTTGACTAGAACTAGATTCAACCAATCACATTCAGTTACTATTTAGCCATAGAGAATTACACCACACAGCACGCAGAATTTCCAGCAATTTATGCATGCGATCTAGAACGAAAAAAGTCGCATTGTGTGCAGACTTTACTTACCGATGAAAAACTCTACGGAAAGAAGACTCCCCTCTTCGGCAGCCAATCAGCGCACTTGGTAAATAACGAGGTAACTAACAGAGGAATTTTTGAAATTTTCTTTCTACGGCAATTCTGTTTATGGCGTCCGTATCGTCTGTATCTGTATCAGGGCAGGGGCAACATTCTTTCCGGTTCTACTGGGCGCTGTGTAATTCGACGTTGGATCATCTCAATCGTCTCGGTGAATATTGCAAGCTGGCAAGGTGAGAGAGATTATTCTTGCGTTGTAATCACTTTGGTCTACAATTTCATGTCCTCGGCACATCGGTTTGCATTGTGTAACGTAAATTCTATCGTTTTCGAAATTTGCAAATATCGGGTAGTTTATGTGCGTGTGGAACGATAATATTACCTGTTTATGTTTACGTTGGGAAAACAACATTGGGGGAGCTGATTATACGAGTATCTGTGTAAAAAGTAGGTCAGTTATAAGGGCTTGGCAGAAAGTTTTCAGAATTTGTTTGTTTTCATTCCTCGGAAGAGGTGACTGGTTTAATATTATTTGGATCTCTTGTTTTTATTTTCCTTGCTTTGCTATCATACTAACAGTATTTTGTGTATCCTTTGGCCTTATTTTTTAACTTATTTTTTTCTTCCAATTCTTATTCAATATCTATCCTAAATCATAGATGCTGATAAATGCCATATTTATAATAGAATTTGTTTTCTCTCTAATATTATATAAAAATTCTGGGTTACTTTTTATATTAAATTTTCTAGAAACTATCTTAAACAAACTAAATTATGAGAAATATGAATGAATAATTGAAAGCTGCGATTGAAAATAATATAGACTGAAATAATAAATTAACAATTTTTGCTTCATTATTACAAGCTATCTTTACATAACCTAAATATAACTACTAAAATATTTTTTAAGCACAATTTGTAAAAAATATTAATTTACATTTAAAAAATATTAATTAACATTTTAAAAAATATAAATTTAAGCATTGCGTAATATTTAGTCTTATGAATATATTTGTGATAGGTATAATGGATTATGCTGTTGAAAATTTAGAAAAGACTTCCGACATAGAGCGGAAAGCAACACTCAACAAGCTACATAATATGCAATGGCTGAAAAATACATCTTATTCAGCAAATCCGTATGTTTTAACCCTTTTTTCTTTGTTTTAGAACATATTTTTGTGTTGTGTATTAACATATAGTTTTGTCTTTTCATAAGATTTTTTAATGTTTTTTTTTTTTTCAATTAAATTATTAATAATTTGGTTTTTTATTTTAATCTTCTGTTAGCATCTATTCCAATTGCAATATTGTTAATAAACAATCTTGTACAATATAATAGAAAAAGTAACTTTTGCATTATATAAATTATATATTGTATAATATATTTATATACATCTATTATACATTCAGGATATTTCAGAATGTTACTTTTTTTAACTATAAATATTGGCGTATGGCATTGGAGCATTTGAGTTAATACAAATTAGGCTTAAGAAATGTTAATAAATAAAATTTTCTCTATATTTATCACACTAAACTTTTAACATACCATCTATAAAACTCTGAAATAGTCTATGTACATTTTCTATAATTTATATTAATATACATACATATTTTTATCTAAATTTTTACTAGCTGATATATAAGGAGATGGATTAAAGGTACATTTTGTAACATTATGTCTATATTGTGCTTTAAAATTATTTTTACATTGATTTTTTATTACAGCGACAAGATAAAAGCTGTTGTCTATAAGCAAGTACAAGATCAAGATGAGGAAAAGAAAATAGAAGATAAAGTTTCAGAACTGGCTGAAACTATCAAGATACATGCGGTTGAAGAACTTGATAAATATTCTTCAATAAACAATATGCTTAAAACAGATTTATTTAATGATACAATGCCAGAAAAAGATGAGAATATTTGGAACAAAGATATAGATACAGCCAATTTATTTTCAAATGTTGATAACCTGGCTGATCAAAAGAATGAAGAAGATATGTTAAGTATTGTGGAAAGTATTGTAACAGCAAAGCTGGAGGCCGAATTTTGTATAAACAAGGAGCATAAAGATCAATCAAATACATCAGAGAACAATACCAAAGATATCGTACAGTAAATATAAAAAATTGTAACTTAATTATTATTAATATATTATTTTAATATCTTTTTTATATTTTATATTTATATTTTATGTATTTATTATATTTTATATTTACAATAAATTAGGGACACAATATGTACAAATCTTTCCGAGTCACAAAAAATTAATGAAGACACAAAAGAGCTGAAATTAATAAAACATTCTGATGGTAATAATAACGATTCCAAATCAGTAACACTATGTATGTCAAACGACAAACAAAATTCAACTTGCAAAATAACTGATGCAGAAAGCAGTAAAGTTTCAACAGAAGCAAATGATAAAGGTAAATTTATATATGAAATATATGTATATGTAAATTTATATAGGTAAATTTATATGTGAAATATGATTTATGTAATTTCGTTATATTGTAATATAATATCTAATTATATTATACATGTATATATATATATATATATATATATATATATATATATGTACACACACATATATAAACTTCCATTTTTTAGATGAACATGTAAAAAATAATATTACAAAAACAAGTGTTAAGACTGGAAGTAATACAAATTTAATTAAAGACAATGAAAAACCTTCCACACACAATCCTAATAGTAACGATTCTAAGAGAGCAATTTCTAATTCAAAGTTACTGAATATTACTGATAAAAATGGAAGGGATCATTTTAATAATAAGCATAAAGCAAAAAATACTGCATGCATAAGGAAACAAGAATTTGTAAAACAGCGCAATGTTTCAAGAAATGGAACAGAAAAGGAAATAAAAAAGTCAAACTCAGTGAAAACAGATTTTGAGACAACTGATATAGTATGTCAAAGTAAAAATTTAAACAAAGATAAAACTTTACCAAAACAAACAAAACAATTTCCATCAAAATTAAGAGGTCAAGAGCCTTTTAAAAAGAATGCATCTACGTCTAACTTTTCTGATGATAAAAATAAAATTGAGAAATCAACATATGTATCAGGAAATCTTAATTCGCCATTAAATGAATCTGAAAGAAAGAATGAAAAAATTGTTAATGAACAAAATTTTCATAGCGATCAAAAAGCAAATCGCAATGATTTTAGAAAAAATACTACATTTGTTACGCAATATAAAAATTCAACATTTTCCAAGCCAGTGCAAAATGTTCCGAGAACAGGACAAATTCCAATGTATGGAAGAAATTCATCATATGCATATAATAATTCAAAATTTAATAGGAATCGTAATGACAGTGCCGAACATAAAGTTATGAAAAAAGAGCTTACACCTACTAATGTATTTACAAAATCAAATACAGGAACTGAAAAACTTGACACAAACAATTTGGAAAGTTGCACAACGCAAAAGGAAGAAATAATTCAACCAAATGTAAAATCAACAAATGTACATGAAGTAGATACATTATTGTCTAACGATAAAAATGATACAAAATCTATAAAAGTGGAGACACACTTAATACAAAGTAAAGAAAATATGAATATAAGAAACAAGGACCAAGACCAGACCACAATATCAGAACAGTATTGTGAAAAAATGAATATCTCTAAAGTTGATGTTGTCCAGCAACATAGAGAAACGAATAAAGAAGATATCAAACCACTTAAGCACTCGTCTAATTTAACTTCTGATAAATGTGCTACAGATTCACAAACCAATGCCATACATCAGTATTCATCAAAGATAGAAAATATGCAACGCGTGAATGATGTAAATCAATTAGAAAACAGTCAAATTACTTGGAATCAATCCCCTGACAATGCTATGCAGAGAGGCGCAGCAATTATGAGTTTACAACAGTCTATTCAAAATATGCATTTTAATACACAACAAACTTTTACTCAAACAGGAAATTTAAGAGGACAGTCGTCATGGGAACTAAATAATAGCAAATTTTATGATCAACATTTTTCAGTTAATGATGCGATGAGATTGTCGCAGATTCCAAATACTTTCAACGCACCACCCTATAGCAAAACACAAATATCAAATGATGATAGGGTCACCGGTACATCTACGCTCGAAACCACGATGAATAGAGAAAATTCAAATGTACTGTATAGATATGGACCAAACGTACAGCAGAGACCTGTTATGGCTTCTGATTTTCCTAGCCATTCTGTGTCGTCATGTCAGACTAATCAGTCTAGATGGAATTCCTCGATACAAGACAGTTATCACATTGAACATCCATACATTGCAACGCAACCTACAATGATGCACATTTACAATTCTGCAGCTTTTAGTCCTGATGATTTTAATAATACAATAGATTATGTGTCGCATCCAGTAATTTATGCACCATCTCCATATATGCAAACATGGAATTCACAATTACAGTATTCAGTGCCCGTTGTGTATAATTCTCCATGCACGAATTATACATTTCCTCATCAATCAAATAATTTTAACAGCTCTGTACTTGATCAGCAACATAAACATAATCCTTATATGCAAATGAATAATTATGCTAGAGATACATATCATGATACAAACACGTGCGCTGTACAAGCAAGAAACTCTGTCGATAATGTTCCGATGAAATCCAATTATTATTACAAGAAACATCAAGACAATTGTCGAACAGTTTGTGATGTTCCTCAATATGTAACATCAGTTTCATATTCAAAATCACAACAAGGTATGAATTTCATGCCTGCTCTAAATCAATGCAACACATCATATTGTCCAAATCAGAAATATTATAAGCAAAACATGACAAATTATATGAAAAATCCGAAAGGTCAGGTACAAGATTTTATTTGTGATGATAATGTATCAGAAGACACTCCTCCAATAATATCTCCGAAAGAATTTGTAACAAGCAATGTAAATTTTTCAAATCAAAGTGATCAATTTGCGACACGAGTATTTAAACCAGAGTTCAAGATGAGATCAAACTCAGGATATCGTCCGCCATCCTCTTTATCAAGGTATAATGGCAATTTTCGCAGAAATACAGCTTTTCAAGATTTTCCGACTGAATATACATATCCTGTTAGTATTGGCCGTGGTACATATAAAACTAAAAAAACATAAAAATAGATCTAGATCAAGAGTTTGAGCTATAGTATAAAATATACATTAAAATATACATATATATTCTTCATGCAAAAAAATTTATTTTAAAATAATTTATCTTACAATTTAAAATATTCTACCTCTTATAAATCTTAGAAAGAGAATCAGCAGCAAGCAAATTTTTCCGAATTGTTCAATGAGATTGTAAGTATATTTACTATGCATTTACTATGATCTACTGCAAATCATAATTTACTATCTCGTTTTCTATTTTTGATGTTTAAAAGAATATGTTTTTATATAACAAGCAGTTATAATATTAAGATAGAAAATTCCTATAATATACATTATGCCAGATGTTAAGAAAACTATAAGTGTATTATTAAGTTTAGATTCATATCATATTGTAATTATCGAACTCAAAATGATGCTCTTCTTGCATCTAAAGACTTAAATATGATATACTAACTTCATAAATATATAAAGTTCTGTTTAAATCCGTAAGTTTTCACAGATGTTATGAATCGCTAGATATGTAAAAATTGTTCGAAACATCAATTACGAGAAATGTTCAACAAATATTTAGCATGTAAGATTTTTCGTATGTTTGATTTCTTATAATTTTAAGATGAAATATTTCAGAAAAATATATATTCTGCTTTACTTTATTTTTCTATCTTATTTTTGTGTTTAAACTGTATTGTTAACAAAGATGATATAGTTTATTTTTTCTGGACTCGTTTTATGAAATAAATACAATATGTTTTGATATTTCTACATTGCTTAATTTACATTACATTGTTTATAATTCCTTAATAAACCTCTATTTTTTTTTTTTTTTTTTTTTTTTATTTTTAAAATTTATTTTTTTTTACATTTAAAATTTTTAAAATAAATAAAAAAAAGTATTAATAAAAAAAAATATAAAAATTTTATATTAAAATTTAAAAAAAAAAAAAC